>Ga0137394_10000368_pt1 | contig 31492 bp, 38 predicted proteins | sample czobulk116metaG_FD_108278 | JGI IMG/M metagenome (GOLD analysis project Ga0137394, IMG submission 108278) | Vadose zone soil microbial communities from Angelo Coast Range Reserve, California, USA - czobulk1.16 metaG | ecosystem: Environmental > Terrestrial > Soil > Vadose zone | place: USA... | reverse complement strand
GCGGCAGTGCTCAGCAGATCTTCGGCCCTCACTTCGGGCGTATCGATGTCAAAGACTCCGTTAGCCAATGCTCGTGTGGTTACTTCCAAGTCTTCCAAACTTAACTATCTGCTGAAGGAGGCACGACTTTATTGATATTACTCGGCTTATTGTCAATCACTAACCCAGCCTAGATCTTAGAACATTCTCGGACGGAGAAATTTTTGATATTTTCTAGCATGCCTTTGACGCTAGCCCATGTTGCCGATGCTCTCACTCTCATGGATATCATGTTTCTTCAATACACGACTGCCTCACCGGTTCACATTCGCCAACAATACGTCACGACTTTCGAGACGTCTGATAAATATAGAGTATTCCTCATGGAATTAAAACATGGCTCTCGCGGGTTGTGAGTACTCAGGCTCGTTCCGCCTCCCTTCGATCCTGAAGCCCTTTTGTAGAAACCTGATTTCGGCGTCTCGGGTCATATTTTGCGAACCGGTTTGGAAAGCAGATGTGGAGGCACAGGCTATCAAGGTAAATAATTAATCATTGCATTGTGGCCACTCCGTCCTGGAAATCATGAAGTTTTTTTTGTTGACGATGATTCTACAACGCCAGCGGGTCCATCGGATCGGCCAGACAAAACCTATCACTGGTGAGCCATGATCTTCACCGTGTCCTTCCCCCCCCCTTCCTTATGCTTAACGTTACCCCCGCAGTCAAGACCCTTGCCATTCGTAATTCTGCTGAGGAACTGATGATATCCCGCCGCGCGCAGCTCAAGAGCCAAGACCAGAAGGTTTCTTCTTCTTTGACGGATGACTTCACCATGAGAGCTTTCATCGCGGTAAGCACCTGCCTTCCTCCATATCTTACCGTCCAACAAACTGTAATTCTCATATCTTGACGTCTTTCTAAGAATCCGAGTTTCATGCAAGAGACGGCGTGTGAACCTCTAGTCCTCAATGTCCCGCTCCTTGGAAGGCCCGCCAAAGGGACCTCGCCCAATCCAAAGCCGGTAATAGATATGGTTGTGACAATAGAGGACGAACGACCTTCTCTACTAGACGCACGACAGCCAACGACAGAGGAAGATCCCCCATCAAAGAAGAGACGGACCATCAGATTTGTGGAGTGAGGCCTAGTGAGGGGCTATCTTGATTGATATCACGACCTATGTCTTTAGTATATCCATATTAGTAATTGCGTCATGTCTGATGCGAAGTTTTAATCATGTCATATATCAAGCTGTTCGGTGTCGGCAAACGGGAATCTCAGCTCCCATTACGCATCCGGCAAGGGAGATAGGCGAACGTAAAATGCGGTGTCATTTGGGTTCATTAGGTTGATGATAGCAAATTAAGTACAGTGCGAACAACAACACCTTCCGCGAGATCAAGTGAAAAAAAATTACAAGATGGAACAACAAATATGAAAGAGATTGTATATATCATGAGCATGAGCCTGCGTCCAATCCGACGAACGTGATGAGAAATCGTTAACGTAAACGAGGAGAGCGTGCCTCTCAAGAAATGAATACAAGAAAAAAAAAAATCAATTGCGCAGTCACGATGATGGCTCTCCAGGGGCATGCTTTCGACGGAGGGGATGACGGATCGAACGCAGCAGGGCGGTCCTGCGGCTCTTGCGCTCGGGTAATGACGCGAAAGGCAAAGCGCCCGACAGATTGCTCTGAATGCGGCGCATAGCCACGCTGTTTTCCTCCTGCGCAAAGCTGTATCCGCGCGACTGCGAACGCACGCCTGTGGACATGTCGATCTGGCTGCCCTGCATCGACGGACGTCCCATAGGACCACGAGACGTTGCGCTGTGGGGGGTCGCGGGGTCCGATACGGGAGCCTCCTCCTCCGGTTCGCGGCACAAGACGGCTTCTCGAATTATGTCCATGTTCGGTCTGAGTTTGTAGTTCCAGTTCAGGATGTCCAAGTCGTTGGGGTTGAAGCCGAAGGTCCACGCCATGTAGAGGTATCTCGGGAGTAGCGCGAGTATGACCGTGATCAGGAAACCGAACCAGAAGATAGGGGATTTGAACAGGAAGTGATCGTTTCCATGGACGGGCGTGACGAACCATCCGGGGGAGATGAGCGAGTAGATTGCCTGGAACCGCCGGTAAGAACGACCGCGGCGAAAGTAAATGAGAAGGGAGAGACGCACGGTGTATGCCCAGACGAGCACGATTCCAATAAACACGGCAAAGAATACCCAAGCGGTCCAAACCTTCGTACAAAGCCCATGGAAGAGATTTGCGGCAGTGGCTGCAGCAATGACCATCGTCGTCGAGAACTCGACTTGGGCGACGGAATACCCATCATTCCGGGTGGACGGGGAGAAATAAGCGTAAACGAGGATGAAGTAGATGATGGCGGACTGCGAGGCAAACCTCTCGTCACATTCGTGAATTAGCAGTACGATGTTCGACTCACCTGCGCAACGCCTTCAAACATGAAGACCGAGAACAACTTTGGTCCGAACCACTTCCCTTCTTGTCCGTAGCGATACAATGCGGGGAGTGCCATCAATACATGGTCATCTACAGGGCCGTAAGCATCGAATATCGCTCAGACGTGGCGCTGCATACGCACCAGCGATCCGGTCGAACAAACCGATGGCAATTACAGGGCACAATGTCCAGAACGAATTCCAGAATATCAGATAGGTGTACTCGAAAACACTTGAAAACAAATCGTTCAAAAAACATAATCCAAAAGAGTATGAGTATCATCACTTACTAGGTTGCCGACCAAGCGCAGTAAATCATGAACCACCATAGTACGCCGATACAGATGATGTTCTTGTAGAAGAAGTTATTGATCCTGCCAGGATAGACGCTCAGTACTCGTGCGAAGTCATTCCGCCAGTGAGGCCGGAGCGAGCTCACATGTTACCGTTGCGCGCATATGACCAATGACCGTGGACAAACAACAAGCGTTTCAAGAATCGGAACTGCGCAATCGCGTAGTCCGACGAGTTGACCGCCTGCATACCTTCCTCTCCAGAAATACCGACGCCAACGTCCGCCGCCTGGATCATGCTAACGTCGTTCGCACCGTCACCAATCGCAAGCGTCATGGTATCGAGGCCGTCCCGGACGAGTTTGACCACCAATGCCTTCTGTTTCGGAGACACACGACAACACACGACACCCTCACACAGCATTCCGAGACGAAGGAGCAGGTTTTTGTGCGGCTCATCTTTTAGAGCCTAGAAAAAGTGAACCCCCCAGTCAGGTCCAGAAGTAGGTGGGTGTAGGAATAACTCACTCCAGTCAGAGCCAGTCCGTCAATGACCAATATGTATCCACCAGGCCGCTTGCCATTCATAGAACCAACCAGGGATGTAGCACCGGTGCTCAGTCGGCGTAGTGGATACGTCTGCGGGCCACGCGGTGTAGCGTTTTCTTCATCGCGAGTGCCGGGTGCGTCTCCATTGGCTTCGAGCTCGTCAGTAATATTGCTGTCCGGGAAATACTCCTCGACTGCGCGCATCATTTGAGCGTAAATGCTGGCGCCGTCGCCATTTCCCCGAATGATGATGATATTCGCGTCACTGCTGATGAGGTTCGTGCTGTGTCCGATGGCTGATCACAAGCTGTTAGTCTCAATTCCTTGGCGCGATAATAGCGATGTGCAAACATACCGATGGCAGTCTCGAGTTTGTCACCCGTCAGAACCCAGATCTTGATGCCGGCCCCTTTGAGATCCGCAATTGTTTCGGGTACGCCATCCTGTAACTTGTCCTCGATGGCTGTCGCACCCAGGAGCAGAAGATTTCGCTCGACCTCGTCCGACACGCGCTCAATCTCATCTTCCCGATTTTCGACCGACGCGAGAGCGTCCCGATACCGCTCGACCCATGAATTGTATTCATCCTCCGGCACGACGCGGTAGGCAAGCGTAAGCGTGCGTAGACCCTCGTGTGCAAACGAGCCAAGTTGTTCCTCCGTTACCGACTTGAGTTCCTCTCCACCGGGAGCAAGCCGCTCGAAGACGACGTTATCTGCACCCTTGCACAGCAATAATATGGGGTTGTTGCCCGGTTCGTCGTCCTCTCCTAGCTGGCGAACGATAGCGCTCATGCGCTTGCGCGCGCTGGTAAACTCGAGGATATTGAGCAAGCGGAAGCGCAGGGTCTCGCGCGCAAACGGGGTGCGCAACAACAACACGTCACGCTCACGACCACGGAACTCGAAACCGACGTCGGCGGCAGCCTGAACGAGGGCAGCTTCATCCGGACTTTGCGCTTTGTACTCGAACAAACCAGTCCGTGGATTGACGCCAGCAAGGACGGTGTGGCAGAGAGCGAGATTCGTCCAATATTTTCCGTGACGATCACGATCCGAAGATCGATGATCTGCTGCAGCTACTTCTATCTCACGGGCGAGTTGTGGAGAACGGAAATGCCGGAGTACGCCTCCAGAAAGTTCAATGGGAGGCACATCGGCGGCGTTGGTCGTTTCTGGTGGGGTGACAGCATCCGCAGCCGAACCCGATGATCTCAAATCCCCGGAGGTGGTGGACAGAGCCGGAGACTTGGCAACGTCGCGTATAGCGTCCTCGGGTTCTTCTTCATCGACATACGTTTGACCACCCACCGAGGCGCGTCGGAACACCATCGCATTCTAACTCTATTAGCCAAAAATCAACAAGCACCAAGAACCGCCAGGAACCCACCTGTGTTAGCGTCCCGGTTTTGTCCGAGAAGACGTATTCAATCTGCCCAAGGTCGTCCGACAGTGTAAAGTTCCGCGCCGTTGCAGGCGTATCTGTTTTCTTGTAGTGGATTTCGGAATCGAAGTAGATGAATGCCGCTTGACAGGTGCGAACAACTTCGATCGAGATGTAGAGTGAGATGGGGACAATATTCTGAAACCTGATGACAACAGCACGCGGACATCAGTATGGAACGAACGAAAGAAACGAATTGGAAGCAAGGTACGAACGTGATCAAGGCAAACACGAGGGTAATCAATCCATTAATTGATGGGTTGTCATCACTCTGGTTATCGCCGAACAACCAGGGCGCCTGTCTTGGGTAGTAGTGATGCTCGAGAGCAGAGTCGACAATGGCACAGACAACTGCCATAACCCCGAGAAGAACCAAGTTTGCCATGACCATAGGATTCATTTGTCGCTCGACCTTGCTGCGCTTACTGGGCGTGCCTCCCGCGTTGAGAACAATCTTCGTGTCCAATCCGGTGTACATGACAATGCCGATTACCCAACGCGTATTTCGTAATACGGTGCCGCGAAGCAGCGTCGTTTGCAAATCGACGGGATGACGTTCGTCGTTGATAACCACTGCGGCCGAGAGCTTGTGCATCAACACTTCAGGGCGGTCGCATTCTACCTGGAAAGCATTGCTCGGGCTGGCGCATGCCTTGGCGTTACGGAGGTGGGTGAGCGCCGGGACGGCATTCCGCGACTTGAGGTTGGTCTCTCCGTCCAGATTTTTGGTTTCGACGAACGCGACGTTGTCGTCCTCGCTCGTCGCGCAAATGAGTATGTCGGCCGGGATGCTCTCGTGATCAACGATCTTGACAAAATCACCGACGCGCAGATCCTCCCAGGTGCTGCTCTCCCAGTGCGGTCCGGGTCCAGCGCTGGGTTCGTCGGGTTTATCTTCATCGTATTCGGCATCGGGAACGTCGCTAGCCGCCGAGGGAGCGGACTTTTCGACAGTTTCGGGTGGAGCAGGGTTCGCGGGCGCTTGAGTGTCCTGACTACTCGCCTTTGTCATCTTCCGCTTGCCGATACGCTTCGTTAGTGCGCGGACGAATGTCTTGCTCTTCGGGCCCACTGGGTTGTTATTCACGTACCCTGGGCCCTCGAGGACGCGAACTTCAGAGAAGTTGACAACCCGATCGGATTGATGGCGCTTGATGTCCTCATACGCATCCTTGATCCCCGTCATGCCGAGAACAACGATCAGTGGAAGGAGGACGAGTCCAGGAGAGATGGTAGCGAATTTGGGGAAGAACTGAAGGATGGCGATGATAGTAAAGAATCTGAACGGAAGATCGCGAGTAGTGAGCGGAGCGAAGAGGAGGCGAGGGGACGGAAGGGCCTTACAGATTAGCTACTCTGCGATACTGCTCTAATAAATTACGGGGAAGGAACGTGATGAGGGTGTACTTTGAGGTGATAACTTGGTTTGAGTTGTGCTGGTGCTCCTTGAGGACCTTGTGTTTCTTGTTGTAATAAGACTCGGGGAGGGGCTCATTGATGTAAATGGTGCGGGGCGGTCCGGGGGGCCGCTTGCGGACAAAGAGATCCTCTATGGAAAAGGAGGATATGAGCCTGTCGTACCAGGCAGTAAAGCCTGTTCGTTTTGGCATGGTGGGAGGGGGGAAAGGGCAAGTGTGAGGATGATTGATTGAAGGTGAGTAATATGGGGGGAATAGGACCGGCTGGTGGGCGCTGAGGTCTAACCCCTGCCGGCTGCCCCTACGCCGATCCGTTCCGGAACGGAGTATGCGTAACTCACGCGCCACGGCCACGCCGATTATACATCCGGCGCCCGGTCCGTCCATCAACGCATCAATAATCTTCGGGTTGCCCGCGTCACCATGCTGACTGATCCGTACCAAATCAAAAATCAACCAACAATGTGGTCCATGCATTCAATTCGGTATAAACGAGCGCGCAAAAGTACGAGTAACTAACAAGCGACGTTTGCACCTTTCTCAAGGGGTATCCAAACAAACAGACCCACAATTCGTCAACGCGCCCGATCAAATAGATGCCAACAGCCTCGCCGAAAGCCAGAGATCTCGGCCAGGCAAGTTGTTACGCTCACCCCTGCTGTGGCCGAGCATTCTCCTTAAGAGCGAGAAGCTGCTTGGAGCGGAACGCTTCATAGTGAATTTGAGCCGTCGTCTCGATCAAGTCTTGCAAGTGAGTCCTGAAAGATGGTATCCACGGTCATTGCCCCGTCCGCAGAAGCTATTCGTACTTTCGTACCTGGTCAAGAAATCGCGCAGCGCTACGAACTCGCAATGTGACTCATCCTCAACGTTTACAACCCCCCAGCGGGTTTTCCGTCCGCGCACAGCCTTCCCACCAATGATCACATTCCTCTCCGAGCCCACCACGGCGAATGGAATCATGTTCTGTGCGCGTACGTAAGGTAGGGCCACCAATAAAAATCGACCACTGAAAAAAGGTTGAAACGTACGCGAATGCTCTCGTTGAGCTGCATCTCCTCTTCATCGTACTCGTCAGAATCAAACGGATAGAGGCGAATGCTGTGATGGAAGAGCTCTGCCCGGATCTATAATCCGGTCGATCGAGCTTGTCAGTGACGTTCTTTCTGCCGATACCTCTGGCTTGTAGCACTGACTTTTTGTTTGAACGACTCGCGCTCATCCAGAGTAAGACTGTCGGCTTTGGCAATAACAGGAACGACATTGACAACCTCGCTGAGTTTCTTCATCACGATCACATCTATAGGACGGAGCGAGTGTCCGGTCGGGTTGATAAAGTACAGGCAGCAGTGAATGCGCGTGTCTTGGATGTAACGGTCACGCATCGCCGTGAGCTCCTTGCGAAGGTACGCGCTGTGCTGGTCCTTGATATACTTCACGATTGGGTCCCAGCTTTAACACCAACAATTGCTCTCGTCAACAGCTGCTCCCCAAAAACAGAACAGGCAAATGCGACGCACCAGTTTTCATTATTGACCTGGTCACCGTAACCGGGAGTATCGACGATGTTCAGGCGCAGGCGCACGCCGTTCTCCGTGATGACTGCATCGAGGCATACGTGTGAGTGGCGTCACATGCAAGGTGACAACGTTGAAAAGTAGCAGAGAAAAGACCGCACCATGAGAGACCGTCTGAATCTCCGTGGTCTGACGCACGGGTTCATCAGCCTCACGCCTGCCCTTCGAGTCGATGAGGTGTGAAGCAAATATAGTGTTGATGAGGGTCGACTTTCCCAAACCCGTCGGACCTGATAGCCAGAACCAACCCATTAAATAACATATTTCTTTTTCGCGGAAGGCGGCCGGCTTAGACGGTGAGAAAGGGGACACGAGACGCACCGACGACGATGACATTGAATTGGAAACCACGTTTGAGTAATTTGTGTTCGATTTGTTGGGTAATAGAGTCGAAACCGACATAAGAGGTAGCACGAATCTCTTGAACGTCTGCGGTAGCCATTGGGAACGCGGTGGTTGAGAACTGGGAGGAGGGAAAAAAGAATGAGGTGGCCGAGATGACTGAGGAAGAATGAACGGTGACTGGCGTGATACCTTGAAGACAAAATTTGACCGTGTTTGGCGCCGCCACACCAAACCGAAAGCAGGTCGCGTCTCGCCAACGATTCAGTTCAAAGAGTGGGACAACAATTGTTATTTCTTTTACATCCATCACATTCCCTTTCCCCTTGTACATCATCATTCTATATTACGCTGATCGTACTCTCACCTCCAGATTCTGATTCCTTCTTCAGTACCAGCTCGGCTTTGGCTTCATGCTTGTTACGCGCGTTCACCTCTTGATCAAATGCAAAATACCATGACAATTACAGCACCGTCCCCAACCTGTACACATACGTACGCTCAGTGTCTGCTCACACAATTTACTGAGGAGAGGGTAAACGGAAGTATGGGACGAGATATGCAGTGCCAACTACGAGCACTGCAAAGCCGAGCGACATCACCAGCGGTGACAGTACCGGCGGCAGCGCCGGGCCCTGACCCTGCGCTTTCCCGCTCGTCCGTCCCGAAGGTAACGGTGAGGACGGCGGGGCAAGGATGAGCTGTACGTACCCGATCGATTTGAAGCCAAGGATACTACACAACGTCATTTAGTGCCAAGAACTGACCGAAAGATGTGAGAGCGCGACACGTACTAATACCCCTCAAGATTCCGGCGCAATTCGTCTTCCATGCCCCTGGGCACGCCATCGAGCGTGAAACTAACTTTCGTCGAATCGGTCGATTGTTCGAGTACAGTGGTTAATATTGCCTCATGTCCTGTACAAAACCACGAGCAGATATCAGACAATGCTCCACCTCAAACTCGCAATTTTACCATCTGGCCAAGTCGGGCTTTGAAGTGCCCAGGTCTGTTTGATTTCCTTGCCCGGTGTAAGTGAGATATACTTGCCACGCACGCCGCCCCCAAATAACTCATACTCTGTATCTGGTGCAGCCGTGCTCTGCCACGTCGTCAGCATATGTTAGCACATCATTTCTCCTCCATCTCAAAGTTACCTTGGCTTGTGCACGGGACCATATCGGGATCCGCTTCTCGTCAGTCAACAGGCCGAACAGATCGTCTGCCGATGCGTGGAACGTTGCCTCGACCTCGACTACAGACGTGTTAATCTTCCGTGAGGATGCAGCGGGCCTTTTCGCAAGCCCTTGGACCCCGCTGTTGGTGGATGCGGGTGCGGGCGCAGGAGAGCTCGTCCGACTAGGTGCATTCGAGCCAACGATAATGTCCTTGCCATGCGTATCCATCAAATCGACTGGGAACACGGCAAATTTCGTCTCGAGAGCTGTCGGGAGCTTCTCCTTCGCGAGCGCAAAGAGTGCCGTGGTCTCCGGTGAAGACTCCGACGTGAGAGACCACTGGTACTTTTTTCGGACGTTTCAGTGAAGCCACCGTTGACGACAGGTGTGAAACGAAGCACATACAACGTAATCCGAAAGGCCATCGAGCGTGATCTCGTGCGAGACCTCGGGGATCGTAAGCCTCCCCTTGGCCTCCGTGCCGTCCGCAGTCCTACCCTCCCAATCCAGGACGACCTTACAGTCATAAATAGAGATGAGCCTGCCGGGGTGTATATATCAGCCGCATTGTCACCGCACTGCGCCTCGAGGAAAGTGAAAAATGCGCGTCCTCGCGGTGTCGGAGGAAAGACTGCCGAGAGATTGCTCGCACATACTTTGACTTTCTCCGCCCGACCTCGACGTCACCGTCAATCTCAACGACGCGCTCAACTGAAACGACGGCCCCATCCGGCCCTTCAACTTGAATGGTGACGAGCTCGCGCTCAAACCACTCCCTAGCCCATGGCGTCACAGTCTTGTTCTTCCAGTGCCAGTTTGCGGTGCTATATGCCATGGGTGTCAGGGACATATTGTCAATCTAGATGAATCGGAACAGATGATTGCGACGTGGAGCGGCGGATAGGGTGGGACGTGTTGCGTAGGTGATGAAAGGGCAGTTGCGAAGGGGTCACACTTATGCTTACTGTATGCGATTCACGTGCCGTCACTGGGGAGAATATTCCAGTCATTTCTTACTCATTCGCTCTACAACACAAACATGAGAGTCAGGCTTTGTGAACACTATCGACAAAATGGAAAAGGGTAATGATGTTGGTGTTACAAACAGGCGCGACCCATCCGTCGCCCTACAAAGCTATCCTACACAATCTTATCGGGCTTCACATCCAACTTCCGGCGTACATTTCTTAGGCGTCTTCAATATTTTCACCTTTATCGTGGCGCTGTCTAATCATGACATACGCGTCGCCCGCTTTTCCGGTGCTAACAGCTTCCACGTTTCCGGAGACGGTACCCTCTGTCTCGGGATGTGCGCGCTTTCTCAGTGAACGGATGAGTTCGAGGTCATGCGAAAGTAGGCCATGGCCCGCCACGGGACCCCAGTAGGATATGCTAGCGAGGGTGCCAATGATGCAGGTGCCGACAAGGACTGAGAGGTAAAAGCGATACTGAGAGTACCATTTGGGCGCTAAATCACACCTGCGTTAGTTCATGCAGCCCACCCAGACAACGTCCACGTACTCCATCCTGCGCCGGTGGCTTTAAGGTCGGCGTACCAGAGGCCAGTAAATCCGACCCACTGGGCAATCAGAGCCATGGTAGGATCCAGAGCGAGTGTCGGCCAAGCATAGATAACAGGGGCAGCACCCAGAGCAAGACGCGAATAGCCCTTGTGACCTCCCAAGCCCGCGAATTCCATTCCCCAGTGCAGTGCCCCTGTTCAAGTCTATCATAAGCTCAGACACTGAGGAACGCGTGCAGATACACACCGAGGAAGGACAGCATAACTGCGCCATACGTCACTTGTACGCTCAATGCACGATCGAGGATGGTGAGTGCGACACCGGGATCGATGCTGGTGAGTACGCCTGCGCATAATAAGATGCAGTCTTCAGCAGGGGTAGGGTTTGGTCATACCAGAGGTAGCCAAACCGGCTTGCTGAGCGAGATAAACGGTTGTACTGGACCCAATCAGGTAGGGGACTCCGCCAAGCAATCCAAAGACTACATATGGTTTGGGCACCGAATGCGCGACAGCGCTCGTGATACCGAGCTTTGCACTCTATCTCAGCCTATACGCTTCGTCATTCCAGGATCCACTCACGAAGGTTTCGCGATGCGGCTTGACAGTGTCTTGAGTGAAATTCCCGCCGGCGATGACCTTTGCCCAATCTGTCGTGGAGTTGCCGACCTCTTCACGAACGTTAACGGCGGCTTGGGAGATGGTCTGGGAGCCCGGCCTTCCGGCCACGTGGGATGCTACGGCACGATGCTGCTGCAACGCACCCGTGATGCTGCTAATGTGCGGGGGGTGTGTGCGAAGTGATGCGAGGGGCTCAATGCGGGCATAAGGGGCAGAGGGACGAAGGGTTGTGGCCCTGAGTAGAGGACGAATGTTGCGGATAGAGTACATGATGGTAATAGCGACGATAGTAGGGCCGCAACGCTCTGCTCTACAATAAGCCCTCGCTCACCTACGCCCTCCCACACCTGCGTCCAATGACGTCATACACCCATACATCTGATAAATATTGCAACGAGCTGATGAGGATCAGCGACTTGCCAGCGAAGCAATTAGCGGCTTGTTGGTAGGAAGTTTGATTTGAACGTTGTCCTGAAATGCAGTGCCACCGGCGCGATCATAGTACCCTTTGCATAAATGAACCCACGTATATACGACTGATGCAGCTACATTGTCGGAATCGAAATGCCGGCCCGGTGCTTTTGAACCGGATTTTCAGATGCTGTCTACGGGTATCAGATACCTACCGAGCTCGGCCAGTGATCATTAGTTGCGCGAGGCGGCATTGCTTGTGGCCCATGTCCATACTGTATGGTAATCACGCGGTCAACCATCGGCTCCTCGAGTGGGTGTACCCTGACTTTTGGAACGAATTGTCATCGTAACTGTCATATAAAAGGCCTATGATCGAGTCCCTCCCTATGCTGCCTTCCATCGACGACTATGTCCCATCACATCCACCGCAGTGCACTTACCCTGCCCGAGTTTGTAGACCGGCAGCAGTCGGAGCCCCTCGATATCTCATCCGCATTGGACGTCGAGCAGCTCGATACGGACTTGTTCCGTTCGAGGAGCCTCTATCTCCCTTACAGCGCTCGTGGCGTCTTTGGAGGCCAAGTGATTTCACAAAGTCTTGTTGCAGTTACTAGATCCGTGAAACCCGAGTTTGTCCTTCACGTGAGTTTTGTTGAAGTTTTGTCCCACTCTACAACGTAGAGGCTGAACGTCATAGTCGTTGCATGTACGTCGTCATCTCCGACCGCTCATCCGTTTCAACCGCTGACACTTGTAGGAAGGCCTATTTTCTTCTCGGAGTCTCTCCCGCCATCCCCGTGCTCTACTACGTCGATCGCGTGCGAGATGGCAGGTCTTATGCCACTCGCTCCGTGCGTGCGGTGCAAGGGGGGAAAGCTGTATTCATCATGATGTGTTCCTTTCAGCTGCCCGAGCATCGGCAGCCGTCACGTTATTGGCCAATGCCCAAAGTCGCTCCACCCGAAGATTGCGTAGACGAGGTCGAACTCATAAGGCGCATGGCAGAGGAACAACCGGACAGGACCGAGGAGGCCAGGGCGTGGCTTCGTGGTTACGCCAAAGTGAATCATTTCTGGTCCTTAGCAAAACTTCGCCATTCAAGCTAATGACGCGTCCTTTGCAGGCACGAGAAGAGAGCCCAGTTGCCGTCAAGCACGCGGGCCAAATCGTTGACCCGGGCGGCAGAAGGACGTTCCTATACTGGATGAAAGCGAAGACGATGCAGAAGCATGCCGCCCCTCTCCAAAAGGTCGTATTTCCCAATTCCGTCTTGTTCGGGCCAGTCGGCTGACGCGGGTTGCAAACACTGAAAGTGCATCCTGGCTTACATTTCTGACCTTCACTTGTGCGTCCTTTCTTGTTCAATTTCTACCGTTTTTAAAAGGCATTGACGTCTTCAAGCTTGGGCCCCGCCATCACGAGCACAGGCCTCAAGAGAAGCCACAAGGACGATGGGCCCAATGCCCTCGGCATGGCGGTGGGTACTCTTATCCGTTATTGTCTGGTTATCCCCAGTAATACTTCTTCAAAGTCGAGCCTCGATCACAGCCTTGTGTACTATCAGTGAGACTTTTGGCTTTCCTACCTTGATGATGACCGTTTGACATGGTGCCCCTTCAGCCATGATATCGATTGCAGCGAATGGTTCCTATACGCTGTATGTATAGTGCTTTTCCGCACTGTGTCCATGTCCACTTAACAAAAGACCGGTAGATGACGTCGCCAGTATCCGGTCAGGGGCGTGGATACGGTATAGGCTTAGTGAGTGCCCAAGGAATGATGTTTTGCCTAAATACATGCTGACTGGATCCGGTTATTAGTTGTACGCGCGGGACGGCACACTACTCGCAGCCGCAAACCAAGAAGGCGTTGTTCGTGCCAAAATCCGGCCTCTCAAGAATACGCAAACCGTGGAGAAAGCAAGGATGTAAGGAACCCGTGTGGATCATCGTCCGCGGTATCAGCATGCAGTGCCTCCAGGGGAGAGTACGGAATGTAGAATCCGATCGGCTTTGTTCTCTCCGTTTCTTTCTTCCTTTTTGAATGACAATCACTCATACTAATCTGGGAGAGACGTAGTAGTGGCGCATAGCAATGTGAATGTGCGTCGTTGCTCGAGTCCCAGCCTTCGAAACGTATCGTTATCGATCGACCCACATCAGATGCAAAGGTTACGTATCAGGAGTTTATCGGACACAAACGTTCTCTCAGGGCACCCGTAATCCACCGCGGGTGATTATTCAAATTTCTTCGTGCTGGATATGTCGTGATGGTGGATGTGCACTAGTGTGGTAAAGGAAAATCGACGTGATATGTGGCTTAACCGTACCTCATTCCGGAGGCCACGTTGGTTGCCGCGTCCAAGTAGTTGTCAAAGTCCCTGCATCACATTCTAATAAGAGCCCGTTCGGGAACACTTTTTGAAACGAAGCAGTTTTTCCGAGACCTCAGTTTGGCGGGTGCCAGAAGGAGGTCTGGAGAATAAGTTTTTTTTACCGAACACGTACGTCTAGAGAATACCTGGGCGAACTCGCCAATAGGGCATGTCAGAGTTTTTGCAAGTTTTCGCACACGATTACGTGCGCAGTCACGTTTCAAAAAAGAGTCACGTTACGGTTGGTCACAGTCGTCTCGCGAGTCAGGTCAGGTCTCCAAAAAAGAGGTAAAAGCTCTTTTTTTTTTTGTCGAACAACCACCTCGGCGCACCTTGATCTCCATCAAAGTCCTTTTTTATTTATTTGGCTGGTGAATCACGCCTCTATTTTTCCCGATGAAGAAATCTTGTTATTGTGATTACCGACGATGCACGAATCTACGAAAACCAAAACCAAAAAAATAAGGACATAATTGGGGTAGACAATCCTACAACAATGATGGCATCCCAGCCGCATGATAGTAATATCTAGATCACAAGCTCATATGCTCAGGCCGAAGCCTTCACGCGGGATAGGAGGTCAACAATCCGGGTCGCCTTCACCGTTCCGCCGTTGTCACCGAAGTACCTCTTCGTCATGAAGCTCCAGTGCAACGAACCGACGATCCATTCCTGCATGCCCCTCACGTACAGCTTGACGTCCCTGTCGATACTGTCTCCCCACGAGGGGATTCGCTTCTGGTTCTCGACGAACGAATCGATGGTTTGCTTGCACAGATCACCGATGTGATCTACGGATTGCTGAAGGGTGAGCCCATCATTTACCATAAAAACGCAGATCATGTTATGCATATCGCCGCGAGCTTGTTCGACGTTGTAAGAGAACAGATCCTGATGTTCTTTTCTTAGTACAGGGGGTGTGGGAAGTGGCAAGGAGGTGGCGCTCACGTTAGACCACGTCACGAGGTCATTGGCGCTCTGATTAAGAGCCAAAATGACGGGGTGTTCAGCAACTTCCTCGGGCAGTTCCAAATCAAGCGAGTACTCGATGAGGTCGAACACGGGCTTGCATCCTGATGTCTCCCGCCTCATCGAGATATAGGTCTCGAGGTCCGGGTTGGTTCCATCTGCGCGGTAGCTAGCTTGCTGGTGCACGGCTTGGAAAAACATCTCCATGTGTGACTTGAACCGTTGTTGGACCGCAGGACCGCAGTCGGGAATGCAACGCGACCAATAACTGAAACAGGTGCACCCAAAGGGATTGAGCCTCGGTTGGGGTGAATACATTATAAAGACGGCACTTACTCTCGCGCAAGCTTTGCTGCGCTGATCTCCTGGACGCCGTCGGGTTGACCGGGGAGCGGGCGGAAGGAATGCGGCCATTCAAATGCATTCATGACCACATCGGCAAGGCCCTTGGCGTCCCGAGCCAAATAACCGTCGGAGACGTCGTCCAAGTGGAAGAGATAGTTCATGAAGTCGCTCACGACGCGGAGGCTGGCCGACGTGCAGTTGTTGTAGCAGTACGCGGTGAGTTCGCCGGCTTGCAAACCGTGCATGGCGGTCACCTTGCTCTGGGTAAAGTGAGGAGAATGGGAAAGTATCCAATTGAGAGACTCGGCTGCGATGGCATCGCCGTCAACGTGGTACGTGGGAGAGAAGGGGCAGTGAGAGACAAGGTCTGGGAGGACGAAGAAATTGGGCTCGAGGACCGTCGGAGTGGGGGATAGAGTACGGCTGGAGGTGAGCGGCGAATCGAGAGGAGAAGACAAGGGAGACAAAGTCGGAGAGCTGTTGGGCGAAGACATACTGTCGTAAGTACTGGCGATAGAAGAACAACTTGAAAGCGAGTCGAATGAGCGCGAAATATCGCAAACTAGGGCTTTCGCAGAGCTGCTCAGGGTATGGAGTGTACAGGACATGGGTCGGCCTTTTATCCTATTTCTTGGGAGAGGCCCTGAGTCGATTAACATATTGCGTGCGAACATAGAGTATGTGCAGGTTTCCGGAAAATAAAATTCGTGTTGATGGCCTCGGCTAGGGGATGTGTCACATGGAGATAGTGAACGAATCGTGGTGAACGTTAGATCATGTCAATTGAAACCGTGAAACAGATATTAGTGGAGTTCCGGATCCAGCTGAGTGGCTGACGGTTAGTTGGCAGAGTGGTCAGGACTAGGACCTGTAAGGATGACCTCGGGTTTCTCGCCGTTGCCTTTCTTGCCTTTTCAATCACAACGCCACATCAGCCGGCATTCAAGGCTGGTGTTGCAATGTAGACGGGGGCACGGATCCTCTTGAATGAAAGAAAAGAATCGTGTGATACCAGACTATGACACAACGCGGGGAAATACACGTTGGGAGTCCCTCCAGATGCGGACACTTGCAGAACCACCCCGATAGCTTCGGGGATCTGTGGTCAATAAATAAGTCGCAGATCGCAAGAAAAAAGTCGTGCACTGTGGAACCACGTGTTCCCCATGCCTTGGGGAAGTGATTATAGAACGAAAGTTGGAGCTTTGATGACCGAGAGATATTCATGGAGAATTGCAAGACCGTGACTTAGGACACCACTCAGGGTCAGGGGAAGAGGGAACATCGAAATTGGGGTGTAACATGGTTTGAAAGATAAACCATCGGTAAACGGGGACGAGGGAATTCCGATCGTCTGCCGCATGCAGGGGCAAAGGTGGGGCCGGAAGATCAGAAGATGTGTTTTGTTGAGTAGCCGGGCCGGCCTTCCGGATTTTGTACCCAATGTAAGGGTTTCACTGGCATCCGTGGCGTTTTGATGGCAAGCATTTCGGATATTCCTTAGTCAAGCCAACTGGATTCCACTCTTAGATTGGTCTGCTGCCTAGATGCCGAAGGGGGAGAACGTGCCAACAGAGTTTGGCAACGAATGACGGTCAGACTGGCTGTCTTCTCAATTTATTTCTAGAGATAGCCTGTGGAAGTGGTGGCGTTCCGCGGAGACCGGGGGTCCCCTCGAGCTTACCGTGCTTGATAATAGCGACGCAGGGCCTGAATCAACAAGCCGTCGAACTCCTGTCTCGGCGCTCAGGCGTAGACGTAGGAAACTGCGTAGACGAGATAAGTGGAATGTCAGCACGCTCTACCAGTTCGGAGAAAGCCGACAGTAGAATCTAACGGAGACAAAGAATCGACAGACATGTGACACTGTGAAGTCCAAGCAATGGTGAGCGCTGCGAGCTCCTACGGCCTTTGAGAAAACCGATCCCTCAAAGGAACGAGATGAGAACAAACGTGGGCAGTTCGAGAAGGACGGACGAGACGGCGTCACCAGGCGCAGAATACATTGCTTGCAAAGTTTTGAAGTGCGATGGGTATATCGGGCAGTAAGGTAGAGTGTTTACGATTGAGCGTGGGGTATACTATCTTTCAGAGAAGTTGCGCAGAGTAGACGGTGAGCTGGGTATGCTGAGGCGCCGCTGCCTGTCACGGAGTTACAACGTTACAAAGGAAGTGTCCATGCCATACCCAAAGTCCCAGATACAAATCCGCTACGCCCAGAAAAAAGAGCCCGTGAATATCGGGAAAGCTGAGTGACACATTTTTTCTTACCTGATCCTCTCCACAAGACACGACCTTTGGTATCAATTAGTCGCAGTATAACGAAGAAACGTTTGACTCGGCCTACTTTTGTACAATCAGAGCCTACGGAAAATATGCGACCGGTGTGCCTTCCCTCGAGGTCGGTAACAAGACGTCCTGATTTTCGATCCCACACCTTGACGCCAAAATCATAACTGCCACTAACTACAAAATCCGCACCCAGGGCGACATTGCGAACTAGGTTTGTGTGTGCACACTGATGACGGGACCTGTGCGGCCTCTCGTTTGATGCTCTATTCTGCGTCGGATCAGCTATGCCGACATTGACGCCACAGTTCTGACAGATCGCAAGCGGGGTATTTTCCTCGTTGGAATCTTCGCCCAGAAGAGGTGGTACAGGTAACGGGACTGCTGCTTGTGCGTCAAATTCGGACGACGTGGACCACCCAAGCGTAGACTCGAGGTTGAAAAGCCTAACATGTTTGTCCGAGGAGCCCGAAAGTACGATGGGGAAATCCAGATCGATGGATGCAATGCTGCCGAGGGGTGCATGTCAGACAGGTGACGCTATATCGGGTATCGGATGAGAAGGGATGAAGTGACATACCCCCTGCTGTGATGGTTCTCGAAAGTGCGTAAAAGGGCTCCTGTATTGGCATCCCAAAGTCTCAAAGAACGGTCACCTGATGCAGAGACAATATGTGTGCGTGAGATGGAAAGTGCGTTAACCGCGGCACGATGACCAGTCATAATATGCTGCGTGTCAAGATCCGGGAAGAGGTAGGTACGGACAGTACGGTCTTGGAGGTAGGACATCAGTCGTGGCAATAGCCATTCCGTAATACACTCACCTTTTGAACATGATACCAAGCGCACATCGTCGAAACGAACACATAAGACGCTGTCCTCGTGATCGTCAATGACCTTGACCACTTTGTCTTGCACAAGATCCCACACGACGACATTGCTATCGCTCCCTGCGCTGGCGAGATAGTCGCCGTAAACGCACATGCTCAGAACGCTACCTTCATGAACGCCTTCAATTGTGCGGAGGACGGTTCCTGTAGCAAGGTCCCATTCTTTGATAGTGCGATCCTTGGACCCCGTGAACAGTACCTGATTGTCGGTGCTCGGGTATGTGTAGAGCTGAAGGCAATATATTGTGTTGGTGTGGGAACCAGGGGTTCCCCGGGATTGCAGGGTGGAGAGACGATAAGAGCCCGAGAGGAAGCGATGTTGCAAACGAGTGCGGGTGAGATGAAGAAGCTTGTAATTTGGACGCTGATGCTGAAAGGACTGCGCTGAGGGGGCAGCAGGAGAAGGAAGACGCGTGGCCGGCCTGCGACTGCCACTCTGAACGGATAAGTTTGTACTATGGGCCGGGACAGTCGAAGATTGGGTTGGGGACACGAGCCCCTGGAGACGTGGGGCCGTAAAGGACGATTCCTCCCAGGGATCGTCTGAAAGGAAAGATGCAAAACCCGAGTCGTCCATGGCACGGGAGGGCATTTCGGGGGTCATTTGTATCTCCTCGTCGCCCATCCCTTCGTCATCTGTGTCGTGTTGCGAAGGTTGAGAGGTGGGGGGTTGGAGTCGTGGCCATGAAGGGGGATTCCTCCAATGCCACCCTTTGATGGCGCACAGTCGTTTCCAGAGCGTGTAATCATCGGCAAGGGTGCGCCAGCGTCGACAGACCAAGCCGCACTGTAAAAGGGTCTTTGGTGGGAGATAGGAAAAGATGTGCAAGGCGACCTCCGTTGGGAGAAGCTGTGGTAAAGTAAGTGAGAAGAGAGGATTGAGAGGTGGATGGGAATGACGAACGCCGACGACATCCAGCTGAAGGAGAGGGTCGATCTTCTGCCTGATCTTAACGAGCCTCGACCTTGGAAGGGAAGCCAACAGCAGCCAGACGAGATCTTTACCGATCCGGGAGGTGACGTGAAAAGAGTTCTGAGCGTGGCGCGTGATTTGCTAGGATGGAAGCGCGTACCTTCACGTTCCTGAACCGATTTTGACTGGATTGATTCCATAAAATCGACGGTTCAACGTTCAACGGACGAGAAGCGTTCTTAAATCAGAGGCCGCTCATCGAGAAGTCTTTCTCAAACAAATTTGGCACATCCCTTACTCCTTTGAGCCAGCGATGTTCCCACGACTACTCGGAAAACACTACCAAAACAGGCAACAACAGCCACATAAGCCATGACAACGTCCTTCCCAACCCTTCAATCACGTCCATGTGGCAACGGAACGGAGTGAGCTCGCCCGTCGAGACATACGCCAGTCCCCAACGTGTGAAGGCCCCGTCAACTGGCCGCCACCCCCTTCCAGGCACTCTAATGGCACCATCCCTTGTTCCCCACGCGTATTAACGCATAACGCCCAACCATCATCGTACTCCATTTGAATGTTCAGTGTCTCTCCAGGTGTGATTGCCAATTCGTCGGGGAGCCGTGGAACGAACGTCACCCGAACAAGCATCGGCACGATTGGGGCTGACACCGAGGCTGAGGTGGGTGTCGTTGGATGCACGTAGGGCACCGCGACGTGGGGGGGATTGTTGTAAGACTGGGGAGGTTGAGTCGGAGACACCGGGCTGTACGGGAGAGGTGGCTTGCGCGCGATCTTCTGAACGGGTGATGGGGTTCCCCCCCGTGTGCTTCCTTGGCTCGTTGGTGATTGACCAGCGGGCACGGTCGGTTCATTCGAGATCGCGTAATGGTTTGGGCCCTTCTCCAACGAATCAAAATTAGCACTTGCTAGGCCCGCGGTCCAAGTCACGCGGCGTGCAATACGTTTCTGAATTCGGCGATTCCTGAAAATGAAGAATGCCAATGCACATATTGCGAGTACGCTGATTGTGACAATAGCCGCGATGGCCCCTCCCGAGACACCAGACGATTTCTTAGACCCGTTTACTGAACCAGCCAGAACCGGGTCCGCGGGTGAGGTGTATGCGGGCATCGCATAAATGGTCTCGCTGCCAAAAACAGGACCTCGAAATGCTGGGCTGGTCGTGTCCTGTGTCGCGGTGCTTGGAGCAGGAACGGTGGTAGAGGTAGACGGCAGAGATGATGGTGGTGGTGGTAGAGGTGAGAGTGATGGTGACGAAGACGAACGTATGATATCCGCGGCGTTTGCAACCGCGGCGGGAAGAGTGGAGATAGGTACAGAACCTGGATAGGAAGACCCTTCTGGGACTACAATCGTTACAGCCGACGTTGAGACCTGCACAACGGTGGTCGGAGTGAGCGTGTCCCCTGTGCCCGAGGCTGGTAAATCGGTGGTGAAAGTGGTTGTCTGCACTGGGATGCCCGTGGTCAGCAAAGTGAGACCGTTATCATCGGACCCCTTGTAATCATGATACAAGTCAGAGCCGTCAGAGTTGGTGTGTCCCGCGCCGGGCGAGGAGGCGGCAATACTGTCCCGGATGCCAACGTCCAGGACGGGATGCCGCTTCAATCGGTGGGCCCGCGCAGCAGGCCGAGAGGGGAGCATGAGGAAAAGGAGAGGGGGCCAAAGGGCCGGAGGTTGAGAGAGAGAGAGAGAAGAGAGCTGCAGTCAGGATTTGTTCAGTCTGCTTTCAAGTCCCGGGAACAAGGTGTGAAGGCTCTGCATAATGAACGAACAGTCCGGCGCCTTGCAACGGTCGCGGGGCGGCAACGCTTTCGATAGCAACAACACCTCCGCCTCACACAAAGAAAAGTCGTGGTGGCACTTCATTTCCCTTTTACGGACATTGCACCCGGACTCCATTTCAGGTTTGTGAGAATAATTGAAGACGGCTACTTGTACCGCGTACTATGACACTGAACCTTTCCCACTCCCCCCCAGACCCGTAGAGCAAGCAGGTATGGCCCAAATACTTCCATCAGGGCCTACGCTTCAGCTGATGCGCCGAATTACAAATGGCAGATACAATTACTCAATGCCAAGAATGATGCGATGCAGTGTGGATTGATCGAGTTGAACAAAGAACGGTTAAACAATGCTCATTACAGTATACGCCCTAAACCGCTCAAGGGGATCATTTAAGCCGTCGTTAACGGTCGGATCATGCCCAGGTGGAAGCTGAGCGCTGATGAGCTGACCGTGATTGCTGAAGTCTTTCGCGCCAAGAACTGGTTTCTCTCCCGCGTAGCCCGTGTAGCATAGGACGGAAATGCGATACTAATGGGGACCATTATGCCTACGAGTGAAGGAAAGATCCCCAACGGAGGAGACCCTGGCAACTTTCACCATCACACGTGCATTGCGTGTAGGAATGTTCGCCAGATCATCAACGCCAAATCACCGTCGCCTTCATCAATCATCAGACCACGGCGCAGCCTGTAACACGCATGCCCAGGCTTAGGGCCCAGAGCAGTGTGAACACCAGCAGGACTTCTGGTAGATTTGAGAGGCAAATTCTTTCATATCAGTAATTGAATTTCGCTGTTATTTTTAGATGGCGGTAGATGGTAGCTGTACGACGGCGTACTACAGTATGTTACATCCCGAAATGGGTATCTTCTGGACTGGTGACAACGCCGGTAACGGTTACCAACGGTGGCGCACGACATAAATCGGACAGCGTACGTTTAGTCCGCTTCGTATACACTAGTACGTTGACGCTTCACCACAGGTTGGCTCCCCAACTCTGTATCAGTAGAAGTGTCCGCGGATCGCTTCCTGACTAGGGTGAGGCCTGGATCATCCCTTGGGAGATATTGTGATTCCGTTAATTCATCCTCGTCTTCCCATCCAGATACTGTGGTATTTGAATCAGTCCCCCAGTCGAGATCGATGGGCTTCAGTTTTTTCCGTCTGGCCCTTGACTTCTTCGACCGCCCCTTGCCCTTAGCCTTCCGCCTTTTATTCGATTCGTCCTGCTCTGCTACATGGCAGACTTCGACGCTGACCCCCGCGCGCTGCATAACATCAATCCAAAGCTGATGGCAGTCCTCAACATTGTGTATTAAGCTTGACATCAAGAGATGCGTACTTTTTGATTCTCCTGCAGCTTGTCTCCCGGACCTTTGACCTCCACAAATTTGCAGTGCTTCTCTGCATAATTCCAGAGGAAGAGATCTGGGACCCCGGAACCGCGCTGAGCGTAGTCTTCGCAAAGAACTCGACATAAACAAGCCAGAGGATCCCCTGAAAAACACTGCACGAACGTCATACACCTGGATGAACGCTCAGAATCCGCACATACTTCTGCTATTTCCAGGAGATCATCCCTGGGGAACAGATCCCAGCGAACGCCCAGGCACCATGTCCCACGCTCCCGATGATTATTGTCAACGACTTCTATGATATCACGTGCTTTACCTTCGCAAATTTCGTCCAGGCGAGTTTCGATGAGACACTCCCGTGCGTGATAAAACGTGTCCTCAAAGATGTCGAGTGGGGCGGTTTGATAGGAAGTCTCGAATGCTCCCGATATAGGAGCAAAGATAATGTCCCAAAACAACAGGCCGAAGAGGGTGGTGACGATTCGGCCCTCACAATGATAGCCTTTGTAGCCAAGACGTTCGTAGTGTTGTAACGCATACGTTTCGACGTCGACGATCTCCTCGCCTTGACCCTTCCACGTTGATTTGCCCTTCTGGACGTCCTTAGCCTGTGTGAAGGAACGGGGGTTATAGCCGGACCGATCGGTTACTTAGGATCATCCGTACCCCGAGAGCGCCGACTGTGGGCGTAGCGACCTGCTTCACCCTGACAGCCGCGGGTTTTACAATGGGAAAAAACAATACTCCTTGCATTGTTTTTGCCGGCATGCCAGGCGGCGGCTCTTGCGCCATAGTTTTCTTGTCTTCAGCGGGAGTGTTCCGTGGCCGGACCCCGGTTACATACACGTCTTTAGCGCATGTCAGCGGATCGTTTTGGTGTCGTTCCTCTGGGCTTATACCCATTTTTTTCTCCAGTGCCGTAAGTCTGCGAGACAAACTAGGGCGGTAGACTACGTGTGATGGTTGGCTTCAATTCACGAGGCTTCGGGCCCACTCACCTAGATGAGTATCTCGATCATTCAGAGAGTCCAGGAGGCCGCGCATAGCACGCATCAAGGTTTCGGGACATTTGTCACAATACCTTGTAAGTATGAGAGCGCGCCTCTCGTACCATTTCCCGCGCCTCCCACGCCTCCAACGGCGCTGCTTGAGTAGAGTTTCGAGTACATCGAGTTCGCGATCGTGCTCTTTCAGAATGCCGAGAGCTTCTGCGCCCTTCTGCACGATGCGTGTGAGAACATGACCTGTCAAGGTGCCCACACACCACGTTATGAGGTAAGTTGTGGATGACTATGCATGATGACATACCTCGATCGAATCTCTCTAGTCCGTGAGGTCTCGGATCGCAGTTGCTCTCTCCGAGTGCCTTCCATTCAGCATACGCAACCTCAAATATAGGTAGCACTTCCCGTGCATCATGGACGCGTTGACTCTCTTTGACTATGTCATCTTCTCCCAAAGCTATCTCTCTCGCTTTGGCCTCGACCGAGCGTGAGCGTGAGCGTGCCCTGGATAGTGTGAGCGTGCTGTCGGAAAGTGCGTCCACCTGTGCTTCCAGCTCGAGGGCCCGCTCATACGCGAGAAGCGCAGTGCGTGTAGGCCAGATGTCGGGGCTTCTTTTGTAGACGTATTGCTGAAAAGCGCGCTTTTGTGCGCGGGAGAGGATGGAGGGGGTTAGAATGTCCGGAGTATACTGCATGCTAAAATACCTCAATGTTACTCGGGCCTGGATAGAGGCGAAAGGAGCATACCAGCGGAAGTAGACCAAGTTGAGCCTACGCAGAAGGGCAAACACAGAATCATTAACGCGAACACAGATCCCTATGAAAGTAATTGGCCCAAATCAGAGTAAAAGGGAGCGGGACGAAACAAACCAAGAATCTTCATCACCATTTGGCGCAGACGGTCGCTCTGCGACTTGCTAACGAAAGGTAAACGTGAATGTGCTAGGAATTGCTTTTCCGCCCTTGCTCTGGAAAGAAACTGTAGAATGGATTGCGAGGATGCACGTTTTATCAGTAGGTCCTCAAGCACTGCCCGCTGTACAAGCATCTTCGTTGATAGCGAAAATAAACACCCAAATGGGGAGGTAGCTCACGTTTAGACAAGGCTTTCTGATCTTCATATCTTTCGCCAACTGCCTGAGCTCTTCCAAGCTCAAACATTTGAAAAGCTCGTGGAGTCCGGCATGGGTATGGTCCTGCGCGAAAAAAGAGAGGTCTCCGCAAGGTTGCTCGGAAATATCCTCAACCTTTATAGAGGATGGTCCCGCTTCAGCCTTTGGCTGCTCCCGGCAAGGAGCAGGGAGCTTCGTTGCATCTTGCAATTGCATCTCACCGAGGGTGAGGTCGATGATTTCCCGTTCTTCTTGTTTGATTGCGTGTTCCTCAATAATATCTGGCTTTGAAGAGACGCAGAGCATTTCAAGTGCCGTCCTTATGTTCTCACCCAGTTCTTGCTGGTACCGGAGTGAGTTGAGCCGATGCCATTTTCCCGGTTTGCGGAGACAGAGGCGGATGAGAAGGTACTTAGCTGGGTCTATGTACACGAATGGGAAAGATAGATGATAGGTTGGATGTCACACCATACAAAGTTTCAACACGCACAAGGAAGTAGCCTTAATCGACCAATGAAGTCGATTTCAGAGGGGTGGAGAAGGTGAGACTCAGATTTGAGTATGACAGTCAACATCTCTGGGTCAGTCTGTCAATGTAACCTCGAGTCTTGGGATGGGGTAGAACGAATTATGTACCATCGAGGAGTTCAACATACATGGATTGACGCTTTTCATCACCTCCTAAATAAACGGCCTCGTCATCGGGAATAGTGCGTTTGTCACCGTGAGCTTCGATATCGCTATCGAGGCCAAATACAAAAGCCTGAACAGACTGGGTACTGGGTGATACTAAGGACATGGTTTTCGAGGAGGTGCCTCACATGAACTTGATGGTGAGAAACGCGTGTGAGAACGGAAGCGCGCTTGTTGACTCATTCCAACCCACGTGTCCGCGTTTAGGATGTACGCAGTGATTAACGAGTAAATAGATTGTGTCACCCGGTGCAATCAACAAGGATGAAGGCTTAAATACGTTCTTATGATATGGTTAGAATGGTACGCGTCGTAGAGTACCGTACTGTACCGTAGTACAGAGAGGCTGGTGTTCATTGCAAACACGACCAAATAGATTAGTCAGGTGATTTACTTCCTTGCGCTGTTGTTCGAAGTCGCGAAGTCAATTACCCATTACCCTCCAACGACCAAGATGCTGGCCAACGCTCTTGCTGTGTGAGTACTTCATGTCTTTCTCATATCTTTACCTGACATATGATAACTAGTGCCCTTCCTCCTCCAATCTATGCCCCCGCTGTCCCAGACGATGAAGAAATCTTGCAACGACCCTCTACGTCTACTTCCACTCCTCCGCCCGTTGCTCCTCGTCAAGTCGTACCTCTCTATGGACAGAGAAATGGATGGAAGCCAAAATCGCAGGAGGACTACGGTGCGTGCCCGTTAGGCCTTGTTTGAACGTTTCTTACCTGATCATTTCAAGGCGACGGAGGTGCTTTCCCGGAATGTCATATTGCCCAGTACCCGCTAGATATGGGTAGAAAGAAGGCGAGTCTACCTGAATGCATAGGTCCCCATGCCGTCTCATGGATTTATAGGCTTCCTCGGGCAATACGCTAGCCCTTCAAGTCGACGGCGAAGGCAATGTTCGCTACGATGCCATCGCACACCAAGGACAACGGCATGGCAAGCTGGTTCAATCCCAATTCAAGGACCTCGTCCCGTTGGCATATAGAAAGGATATTGACGAGGAGGATCGCTCGATGGAGCGGCCTTCTGAGGAGGAAGTACAAGCCACGGCTGAGAGGACCCGAGCTGCCCTTGAGAAGATCACCAATGGAAAGATCAAAGCAGCCCAGCCCAAAAATGTGCCTGACAGTCAGGGAAAGACGTCATTTATTCGATACACTCCCGGTCAACAATCGGGAGGCGCCCTTCAACAGCGCATCATCAAAATGACCGAAGTTGTCGAAGACCCACTCGAGCCTCCACGGTTCAAACATAAAAAGATTCCTCGTGGACCTCCAAGCCCACCGCCGCCAGTGCTCCGCAGTCCACCACGGAAAGCAACGGCACAGGAACAGAAGGAATGGATGATCCCTCCGTCGATATCCAATTGGAAAAATAACAAAGGTTTCACCATTCCTTTGGACAAACGATTGGCATCCGATGGCCGTGGTCTACAAGACGTACGTGAACAACAGTGTTTCCCGCTCTACCTCATGTTGAGCTATTTCCTCCAGGTACACATCAACGATAACTTCGCCAAGTTCTCAGAAGCACTGTATATCGCTGACAGACACTCCCGAGAGGATGTCCGTCAACGTGCCTTGATGCAGCAAAAACTCGCCCAAAAGGAGAAGGCTGCCAAAGAAGAGAATCTGCGCCTTTTGGCGCAACGTGCACGAGAGGAGCGCGCTGGTATCGCGCCTTCCCGGCCCGCCGCTGAGACTCAAGCTACGATGAAATCTTCCCTTGCTGCGTATGGGAGCGACTCAGGAAACAGTTCAGGCGATGAGTCTGAGGAAGAGGAGGCCACTAAAGTTCGCGACGAGATGCGCGCCGAGAAGCGGCGTGAGCGCGAGCGCGAGATGCGCATGAACAACATGGGTACTGAACAGCGTGCCAAGATGCTGGCGCGTCAACAAAACCGCGATATATCGGAAAAGATTGCGTTGGGTCTCGCAAAGCCGACATTATCAAAGGAGTCCATGCTCGACTCGCGCCTGTTTAACCAGGAATCACTATCAGGCTCGTTTGGAGAGGAAGAGTCATATAATCTGTACGACAAGCCCCTCTTTCATGGCTCGTCTGCCGCTGCGGCGATATACAAAGCTCGCGGTAACATTACGGAAGGGGATGAGGACCGATATGGGGGCGGTACCGAGGAAGGCATCGGCCGCGCATTGGATAATGATCGATTTGGACTTGGACAGGCACAGATCGGGTTTGAAGGCGCTCGGGAGCAGGAGGTACGAGAAGGTCCCGTGCAGTTCGAGAAGGATACGACGGATGTGTTCGGCGTCGACAAATTCCTGGATGAGGCGAAGAGCGGGCGGAAACGAGGATTGGACACTGAAGCGTGGGTTTTAACTTTCACTCCCAATTCCGCTGAGCCTGCGCATGCTGACATAGATCATGACTTGGCAGTGGGTCGTCGCGAAAGCGGCAACAGATGGAAAAGGCATCAGAACGAGAATGAGACACGTAGTCTCATCTCCTAGTACTTGTACCTTAGGCTCACGTGACCAGCGCGTAATTCAATTCAACCTTGCCACTTTTGTAATATTAGTACTTTTAGTGCAACGAACGGGGCGCACGGCATCTTTTCTTGATGAACAAACGACGACTTGGTTTATAACCACCAAAAAAGATTCAAAATTCGTGAGATGCTGGCCATACTGACAACAGGTCATATCACTATCACAGAGCACTCCGCTCTCCGAAGGGGTCCTCCCACGGTTCCCCCATCTTCTCCGGCCCCGCTCTCCTCATACGTATCGAGTGTTTGGTCGCCAGACAACGGCTCACTCTATGTCGCTACGAAAGATTCGGTCACCCGCTACGATGCTTCCGGTACATTCATCAAATCCTTGTGGCCATTGCCAGACGGCGGCCACTTTCCGCTAGATGACATTGGTAGCCTCGCCGTCAAGGACAAGGGCACCCTCATCCTGTCCATGGGAAGCGCCGTGCACATGATCGAACACTCCTCCTCAGCATCCTCTCAGACAAAGATCGTACAAACACTACCTACACATCCGGAGCCAGATCCCGTCCATGCACTGTCGCTTTCGCATGACAGCACGCTGCTCATAGCAGCCTCTGCGAGTGCCATCGTCGTGCACAACCTCGCGCTTAGCACCCAGACTACGTTGCGTGGGTTACCGGGGCCCGTCGCGGTGTGTACGTTCCACGTCCACTCACGCGTGCGCCTGCTCTTGGGAATAAGTCACAAATTGGTGATATATGACATTACGCGCGCGTCCGGTCCCTCGCGTATTGCCTCTATCGGCGATGGCACGGCGGGAGATGTCGTGGCTGTGGCTTGTAGCCCATACAGCAAAACGCTACTTGCGGTTGCATGCAGCGGAGGATACGTTGCCCTCGTGGACCTTGATAAGGAGCTAAGGTATATTTCAGCCTTGCCATTATTGCCATGAAGCGTGCTCATCATCTTTCCAGTCTCATCCGCTCTTTTCATTACAAGGTCACTGTGACGTCACTACTCTTTTCCGTCGATGGCGCGACGTTGTACATTGGGACGGAGGATGGCAAGTTACTCCTGCAAACGCTCCGTTCCACAGAGGCGCCAAGAGTGATTGCCGTCGGCGAGCGGGGCTGCAGAGTAGAAGGCCTCGCAATTACGGTACGTTCGCCGCTTCCCAGCTGTGTAGTAGATCTCATTCTTCGCACATGTAGAAAAGGAGCAAGCTCTCAATCGACAACTCTAAAACCACTGGGTCCATCAATACTAAACCGCTAAACCAGCACGATAGCCCACTTCGACTATCCACAAGTAGAGCCCTACATCCTCCAGCAATGAAGAAGTCGATGTCGGACAGCCCTGCCCAGACGGGCAAGCGTTCACCAAAGAATGATACTCCTCCAGTGCGAAAGCGTGTCAATTCAGCCACTGCTCTTGGAAGCCGAGGGATCGTGTCGTCTGTGCGAAGCATGTTTACCAATGAGTCAACAGGTGTACCTCGTGGTGTGTTGACATATTCCACGAGTATCACGGTGTCATTACTAAAATTGCGTCGAACAGCCGCAGATGCAGATGCAGGGAGATCTGCTCCGCGGAACAAGGGTAACACAGTAGAAAGGAGTACTACGCCTCTTCTGCCGCCACCACCTTTCGAGACCCCTATCAAGAAGCCCTCTTCCCGCGTTCCTCTTCGGTCGAAACAATCATCTTCTACAACCCTTTCGGTTCCCGACAGTTCGGTGCGTCAGCGGACTTTATCAGGATCGACGTGCAACACGGAAATATCGGAAGCGAAGACCAATAGCCCCACAACTCACCGGATTAATACTCGGGTGCGGACAACATCCACTCCGAAGAGTGCGACGAACCTGAGTCCTGCAACTACGACGCCTCGCCACCGGACAAAGGTATCCACCTCGCCGGCGCAGTCGTTTGCATCTCGTGTACCTCCCCCGTCACGTACTACTTCCGTGTCTTCAAAGCGTACCACCTCTGTAACTACACGAGTAAAGGCAACATCCGGCGGCGAGCCACGAGATAAGACACGGCAAGGTGCAGCCCCTGGTGCGCGGCGCACGGGTACGACGCGTGCGCATGCGCTAGTGCCACCAATGCCAAGTATGCCTCCGCCGACACAGAGCACCAGTACACGTATACCATCACCAGAATTATCAATGCGCTCCCCACTGCGCGACACGATTCCGCCATTCCCTATCAGACAAGACAAGACGCGGAAGAAGGGGTTGTCAATGCTAGGGCTGTCTACACCTGAAGTCGAGCGCTGGATCGCTGGCAAGGGCGAGAGCAAGGCCCCCGACAAGGGCTCGGTCGAGTTTCCTGTCGACAGCGGTGACGAGGATGATGTCGAAGACTTAGAGAAGCTCGAACGAAGCCGGATCGAGGAACTGGCCGCAGGTGAAAACAAGGACCTACCACGCTTGCGGCCACTCTCAGTGCAAATGACGCCACGCAAATCGGCGTGGGCCATGTCCCCGTTCCGGCACAGCATCGCGGAGGGTTCTCCGGGTGCGAATGGCATATCGGGGCTGCTGCACGCGCTCATCTCGGACGCGATGCTCGACTTTCGCCAGGAAACGCGTGCGGAGATGATCGGACTGCACCTCGACTTGGTACGCATGGGCCGCGCGTGGCGCCGGGAGATGCGTGTGGCGACGCAAGAGTACGCGGGTGATCTGAAGGAACTGCGGGAAGAGAATCGGAAGTTGCGGGAGGAGAATGAGCGGTTGCGAAGAGGATTTTGAAAAACTGCGCCTGTGGCGGCGGTTTCGCAGGCGAAGTATCATCTGGTTATCTAAACTTGTCGTTGTCTATGCTATATTTAGTGTTTTCTGTATTGCCACTGGACACCTGAATGAGCTCACCAGATCGGTGAAATACGTCTCCCGAACAGTGGGCCGGGACGAACCTGATGTGGGTCACCATATGAATATATAAATGATTTATCACTGACACGCCACTGAACTGCACTTCGTAAATCATGACACTCGACGTCTCGTGCGTAGCTTTTCTTTGGTATGTGCTCCAGAGACCGTAACCAAGTCGTATCCACCATAGGTCTGTCCTCCAAGGTGGTTACAATCACCCGCTCTCTCGACAATGGCAGTCCCGCCGCGGACTTGACAAGTCCATGTTCATGTACCCCATATTTATCACCGACGATCCCGCAGCTCGCGTCGAGATCCCGTCACTGCCAGGACAATGCCGATGGGGCATCGATCGACTGGAGGAGTTCATCGGTCCACTAGTGCAAAAGGGTCTCAGAAGCGTCATCCTCTTCGGCGTGCCGCTCAAATGCGAAAAGGACGCGCGCGGCACACCCGCAGACGACCCACAAGGCCCCGTGATCCTGGCCATAAAAAAACTGCGTGCGCTGTTCCCCACGTTGTTCGTCGCGACGGACGTTTGTCTCTGCGAGTACACCTCGCACGGCCATTGTGGGGTCCTC
>Ga0137394_10000367_pt1 | contig 31502 bp, 32 predicted proteins | sample czobulk116metaG_FD_108278 | JGI IMG/M metagenome (GOLD analysis project Ga0137394, IMG submission 108278) | Vadose zone soil microbial communities from Angelo Coast Range Reserve, California, USA - czobulk1.16 metaG | ecosystem: Environmental > Terrestrial > Soil > Vadose zone | place: USA... | reverse complement strand
TGACTCCCTATGAGCTTGTCAAACATCTGTTTCGATAAAAATGTCTGTAACAAACCGACCTTTGAGGTCCTTCCGTTTGCCTGACGGATTACAACAATACTGTCGCCTACCGGGTACTCGTAGCTGAGTCAGCCTACGGGTTGCTAGGTTTTGGCTGTAAAAATCACCCATAATTTCCTTTTCCGGGAACCCGTAAACCTACGGTATCTAGGGAAGTGTCAGTATCTTTGACCAGCGTGCACGTGCTTAGCTAAGGAGGTGGATTTCATTCATTACCACAGCCCTTCCGCTGCCCTGAATGCGATGTATCATAGTGCATTCAATTCTCCGCCGCCGAACCAACAAACACAATCCGTACGGCGTCACGATGGTGTGCCCCACCGTGAGACACTGACCGCAAGCAGCGATGGTGCAACTACAGACAGGAAATGCCAACTTCCGCAGCGCTCCTGATGGTGTTGTCAGAGACGGATGAGGCGAGGTTGTGGCGGGTAAGGCAAACATCAGGAGCACAGAAAAACGCCCAAATACAGCACATACTCTATTAGCCGCCGCCGCGCGCTTCATCGTGCCATCTTGCCAATCCGAGCCATCAACGCCGGATGCTCTGATGCTCCGTGATTCCAAATAAAAACCGCGACGACGGGTGTATCCCCTTGCCCCCATCATGGCCTTCAATCCTTTGTCCCTTCTCGTCCTCAAGTTTCGCGGCAGGAGCGTCGCCGTGTTTCGCGATCAATGCCTTCGTTATGAAGTGAGTCATCATCATCCCTGGCACCGAGTCGCTTTGCCCGCACATCTGACTTGGATCGCATCGCATCGCGTCGTCGGCACAGAACATCCTAGCGGTTGCACAGCGCAACTTTCGAGCCCTGCACGGCGTTTCTCCCGAGGATATCGTCCTCCTATCTGCGATCCCCGATTATCCAGACCCGGGCGAGGTCGAACTCTCGAAGGATATCTGGTCGACGGTCAGCGCTGTCGTGCATTCCGTGACGATTGCTCTCGACTCTGGTGCGTTCCTTAGTTGGCTATCAGACGGCGACGGCGACGCGGCGTCAGACACTGACCAGGGACCTTTCTTTTGGTCGATTCTACCCAGAAATGCGGTCCTCGAACGAGTGTAGCTCGCCAGTCTTGCCTGATTATAAGGAAGCACGGGCTGAAACTAGCACCGGAGAGCCTCCTCTCGCATTGCCATTTCCTGCACCCCCGCCGAGCATGCCTTCATCAACACACCACCATCACTTGCGTATTCCCCAGAGAGACCTCCCAGCACAGTCCAGCGATGCCGTGCAGACTGGCGCTGCCTCTGCTGCGGGTCTGGAATCCATCCCAACCAGCCTGAGAATTCGCACGGCGAAGGTCCGGAAACCCATCATCTATCTTTATCCGCCAACCAGCCTTCCGGATGTCAACGTAGAGCTGCACCTCGCACCGTCATGGCGTTTTTCCGCGATATATCCCCCGCCGCAGACCCCCCTCCAGTTCGGCGAACACCAAACCCAAACCGCGCAATCCCTTACTTGGACGATAGCGGCAGAGCCCAGCGGTACACTTGTCGACAAGACCACTGGCACAGAAGTGTCTTACCTGTACTGGGAGGCGATGTAAGGCTTGATTTTTGTGGGGTCTGACGGCGATTGACCCCCTCGTTCGCTTTTTACCCCACTGTTGCCGCCTGGCTTTTCAGCGCAAATACCCAGATCATTACGCCAAACACCTCTCGCGCAACCACCCCTATAGGGGATATCGAGGCATTTGACCCATCTCGCCCGTCTGTGAGCCCGAGCGATTCGGTCCTTCTCCCCATAGGCAAAGTTCCGGGGTACCTAGACGCAGCCCTCAAGGCGCTCGCGCTACACACGGAGGCCCGTACCTCTTTCATCACGTACGCATCCTCTCTCTGCATCTCCCTACCCAAAAATCTCACAGGGAGAATCTCTTTTTCATGTCTCTTTTTATCGCTTTATGGGCTGGCAGATATTGGCTTCCGGATTTGCTCAAACACGAATACGTTGCGCTGCGTTTCCTCTCACAGGCGTCGTACGAGCAAGCGGCGCGAATGCGCATCTCGCCCGTGCCGGACGTCGTCACCCGCGTCTTCATGCTCTTCCGCGGCGTCGCGCCGAGCGACCTGGGCCTTTGGGAACAGGCGGCCACACGCGCGACCGCTGCGGAGGACCGCGGCGCGACGTTCTGGGCGCGGGTCGTCGGCGTCGACTCGGTGCGCGCGTCCGATCGCGCCTTGTTTCGCGTTTTGGAGTGGGGTGGGATGGAGGTCAAGTAACGCACGCGCATGCTTCTTGTGAGTCGTCGCAGGTTTGCGGCTTTTTGCATATATTTTTTCCCTTCATATCTGCGTTGGAAATACCGCACGGATTATCTCGGGGCTGTTGCCACTGAGTGGCTGTATTTTTTTGATTTTCGGTAATATTACTCTGGGCACGACGCTTTTGTCGTGACCTGATTAAACACTTACGAGTACACGATCGCCAAACCGCAAAAAAAAGCAAGGCAAAAAGCCCGTACTGGTAAGACGAGGAAAAGGGAGCCAATTGATGAGGGAGAATAGCGGACATCTTTTTTTTCCACCGTTAGCAGAGATTCGTCTGGTGGGCACAAAGCGTGGGGTGAGTCAGTCCATACCCATCAATCCATTCCCAAATTCGCATAAACTAAACTCACACTCACACAGAAGAGCCGTTCAGGGGGTATTGATTGATCTTGGCGCAGCCGCAGCCCCGATATTCCCCAGAAGTCCAAACTTTCGCAACCAACCTAGCAGAAAAAGCACGAGCAGCGAGGCGAGCAAACTCTATTCTGTAGCGTTAGTCCGAGAGAGGGCGAATACCCGTGGACCAGTACTGTATCGGAATCGGAAGGCTGTCCATCGAGGGACCAGGGATGACCTTCTCAAATATGAAATGGACAGCCATGGTATGGGGGTGCGTCCATCGCGCTTGTTTTTTTTTCTGATGAGAAAGAATCTCTTCGGCAATGGCCATTATAATCGGGGGGCGGGGTTGGGAGAGAGAAGGGGATCCGGAGACCTGCGCTTGTGGGGATGCCCATGACCCAAGTGGTGTTCTTGTTGTTCTTGTTGCGCCGCATCCCTACACTCCGTTCACCGCTTTTTTCTCACCCGTTTCTTTTTCTCTTTGTTTTTGAAAACGCTTATGGCCCCTGTTTTCATTTCCAGTGCGTGCTCTTTGATGATCCCTTTTCTATCCTTCGAGCGCTTATCGTATCCTATCTGGGTGGTTAAACCACGGGGACCAGAGGGGGAGGAACCGGGGGGCGGTGCTGTACTTGGGATGACGCTAAGTAGCTTTGACTTTCTTGGGAGTTGGAAAGGTGCTACGGTGGCCTGAGCCCTCGCAAGATTCAAAGCGACCAGATTCGGTCGGGGATAGTGACGCCAGCTCTCCGTTTGTCCAACGCCCCGGAAGAACAGCCGATGCTAAGTGGCACCAACGGGGCATGCGGTCCATAACGGAGCAAACGTAAAATGAACTTATATTGTGACTATAACCCACGCGGGCATGGCACACGATCGCAAGCCTATCGGATGAAGCAAGAACTAAAAAGGGGTAATAAAAGAGGGTTCAACTTTTGGAGTTCTCTGTCCGCTGTCCGCACCGCACCGGAAGTCCCAAGTCCTCCGGCAGCGGTGCTGTATGTCCCTCCCACGCAGGTATCAAATACTTTGATCGGACCCCAGATCCCCCAGATCCTTTGGGGGGTTACGCCTCGCGTTCTAGCTCAAAATTTCCCATGTGCGTGCTTGTACGTCGTCCCGTTTCGCCGCCTGTCCTCCCGAAACGCCGCGTGGCCACTCGGCGCGGGAAATGGAGGAATCGGCAGTTCGGTTCGTTTGATACTCTGTTTGATGTATGATGATGTCGAACCCGACCCCTCGGCGGAGATGTCTTGTGCTGTGAGGCGATACAGCGCAGGGGTAATGCCCTTTCCGAAGCGATGGGTGACGTGGTTGGCGCAAAGGAGGCCCACGAAAATGTTCACCAGGTGAAGTGGCACCAGAGAGAACACCACCCCTGCGACAGTGGAGAGGGCATCGCGCTCAAATTGTAGCAGAGGACCGTGGCAGCCCGGAAGCGGAGAACGTGCGTAGCATGTGCCTGACGCGGCTGCACCGTGGAGGGGCCCACTCCACCCACAGCAATCGAGGGCTCCTTGCAGAACGGTTCGGGCGCCGCGAGAAAGCCAGAGGTTCCACGCTTCGCTGACCTTTGCGTCGAGAGAAAAAGTGGCCTTTTTGTAGGTGATGTAGCCGACAGAGACGAAGGAAAGGAATGCGGGAAAGAGAAGAAGCACATAGACCGCGAGGATGGGGCGAGAGTTCAGAAGCGTCCCACTCACACCCACCATCGACGAAAATAAGAGTAAGGAAGAGCTGAACGTGAGCAGGATGAGAGCAGGAGAATCCGTAATCAGGAGAACGGGGGCCATTGGGTAAGCTGGTGTGAGGCATGAGGGTCTATCACAGCGGTGGAAGAAAATTGCGCGGGCGGACTCACTGGCGAACCAAGTCAATAGAGACAAGACAAGGCACGTCAGACCAAGTAGGAAGACGGTCGTCACGCTCGCGAGTAAGCACCATTTGTGCAACGTCCATTGACCAACCCAGTTAATCCCTAAACCCCGACTGTCTCGTAAAATGGCCTCCATGTTGTCTTGGCTCCAACCCCCGGCTCCTTTCAGTTCACGTAGACGGCCAGGGCGCGTCGAAAAAGGGCCTGTACGAAGCCGAAGCCCGGGAGGCATCGATCGCGAAGATCGCGGCTGGGGCCACTTGTGCGTCAGTTTGTCCGCCGCAGAGAGTGAACTCGTGGCGCTGGCACCCGTAAGTACCCGGTTGAGTCCAAAGCGACTCTTAGGGGACAGTGGCTTGTTTGAGTTGAAAATGGGAAGTCGAGCGTTCGGAAGGGAAACGAAGTTCCGGTGAAAGCCGATCAGACTTGAACGGGCCACGGATGATAGTTGCTTCGCCGTTGCCTGGATGTTCACGGATATCCGAGAGAGATACTGCGACACGAAACTGGTGGCAACGGGAGTTGCTTGGAATACGGTGGGTGCTGTAGTTGTGTCGTCATTGGCATTCAGGGGGACCACGAACAAAAGGTCATCATCGATCTTCAACATCGTCGAGGTTGTAGGGCGCGACATGGAACCAGGACGTGAAGGGATGATCGACGACCGACGAGGAGTTGGAATTGCGGTCAAATGAGAGGCGCCCGACGGAGAGAACGCCGTCGCGTAGCCATTTGAGTGCCCGGCCCTAGCTGTTGCCTCTTGTGGGACGTCTGGGGTGTAATGGCAAAATGTCTGTCGCGAACCCGTTGAGACCGCGGGCGAATAGTGAGCCCCGGAGCGACGGCGGATTGACTCTTGTGTGTTGGTTGATGGGGATTGAAACGACGGGAGCAGGAGGAGAGTAGAATAGTCGGGCATGAGTGTAACCTTGAACGATAGCACGAGGAACGCCTATGCTGGAAGTTGGGGGTTGGATATGCCAAGGTGAAGGCTGCTCGGCTACCAGATAAGCCATGTCGATGTTGAAATGGATAGGTTTTAGAGCTTGAATTTGAAACAAGACCAAACTGTAGTTGTAGTTGAAAAGTTGAAAGGGGCGGGCTCGGCTAGTTGAGGTGACAACGGGTCCGAGGTGCTTGGCGATTCGCCGACTGCTCCGCGAGTCAGAACCGAGGCCGGGCTCGGCCGCCGGTAGTCGACTCGGACGCCGTGAATTCATCGTCTGGACGCGTCTCGATGCTACTTTTCGCAGGTTTGGCGCGATGCAGGAATGCGCAAGAGAGCTTCCTAAAGGCGACGTGTCACTACACATCGATCGATGGGATCGACTCGGATGATCAAAAAATGTCGGCGTCGGCGCACAGTCGTCAGGCAGCTTCAACGTGGCAGGGAAGACAAAGGTAAAGTGGTCCTCGACTCGGCTGGGCGTTGAATCGGGGTTTCCCTCTGATAAAAGTGCTTCTCTCAGCCGGTGCCCCGCCGCGGCACTTGATCGAAGTCTGAGTGGATCTCACTCACTAGTGTGTTTGCCCGTCCTGCGTGGGGCCCTCACCACGGCTTTCATCGACGCTTGAGATTTCTGACGACACAGTAAGGGGCAAGCAGTGACGACGCATATATTTAGATCTCACCCACCAAGAAACCATACACCTCCTCCATGACCTACGAGGGAACGTAGGGCCATTATCGATCGCCCACAGCGCCTCTCCTGGTCTTGGCGTGTGGGAGGTTCTCATTCAGGCGTTCTCAGGTCATATGGCATGAAAGCGCCGAGCTGTCAACCCTGGAGTTATCCGTCGGCCGGCGGGCCAAAAACAAAAATCGAACTCGCGCCGTCGGTTGACGATGGAACCCATCGACTCGGAGCTGAAGACCCAGCCCCCATCAATGTCCGATCGGATTGGATCCAAACACATGTGGAGGGCCAAAACACCGTCCCGGAGCTAAATCATACCTCTTCTGCGCCTTTTCCGCGAAATTCAAAGTGAGTAAGCTTTTGCTATGCTGGCGCGTCGCCGCCTCCTCGCACTGAAGCCCTGCCACCCGAAAATTCGATCGTATTGTCCTCCTTTGCTCGTGCCCACTGTGTCCACCCACCCCGTTTCTCGGCAGATCTTTGCCCCTCCCCACTGGGCGTGTTGTAATGGTGTCCCGGGTCCCTGGGCCAGTGGGCCCAAGCAATGGCCATCCGTTCTTCAACAAAACCTGCACCGCAAGAGACACAGCAAATGAACTTGTCCTACTTCTACAAAAGTACTTTCAGGGTTTCAAGGTCCCGAGAGGCTGCGCAACAATTCACCGCGGTGTTCTTACCAAATAAATAGGCCACCTGTTTCTGAGAGGGATTTTTTTTTTTGCCTCACCATCCTCACACCCCATTCACACCGCACGCGCACTCTACTGCCTCGCGCCCCTTCCCCTTCCCCTTCCCCTTCGCCTCGAACCGAACCCGATCCGTTGATGCCAAGCTCACGGAACATCGTAGTGCTCGCCGCCATGGGCCTACTCCTGCCCCTCATCTTCATCCCCTTCTCCACGTCGGCGACACCGACGATTTCTCCAGATTCCCAAACGTATCCGACTGTCTCCGATCCCTCTCCATCCAGCATAACCCGCAAGGAAATCACCGACATCGCCTTTTCACTCCGTGAGTCTGCCCTTTACCTTTCCCCGACGTATCTCTTACTCGTCGTCGTCGCTCCATCAGTTTTCTTCATCCTATTTATGGGGAGCTTCGCTTTGATTGGGGGATGTTTTTCTATCCCCCCACTCGGTGTGGCTGTCGACAGTGATTCCTCCTTTCGTTCTGAGATGGCCTTACTCTTAGCTTCATCCCTTTCTCGCAGGGATCCGCGTCGCCTATCGCACCTTCGTAGAAACCCTGTCTCGTATCCGTCTCGGTTCTCTCGTCCGGAAGGCTGCAGACGCTTTCATCGGTACTTACAATGCCTGGGCCCCCCCGAGAGATGGCGGCGGCACGTCACCATCTACCCAGACAACATCTCCCCAATCCCTCGAGCAACTTGAAAACCAGCGGCCCGGGGCGATCGCAGCTACGCATGATGCAAGTTCTGCTGGAGTTTCCTATCACCGAGCCTGTCCCGTATCTGCTTAGTCACGTCCGGGAGTAGCGACCGTTGCACGGCGTAGCATTTTTCAAGGTGATACATAAGGGGATAGAAAGAGCAGAAGATTGTACCTAACCGTAGTATATCTGACGTGGAGATGACTGTGCAAGTAGGCACAGGTCATGCTTGGTGTATTTTCTTAGAGTTATACCCCACTTCGATTTCATTTTTGTGCTCTTTCAAAGCGCCGTGACGTTCGCCCGTCCCGACAGGTATGGTGGAGGTACCAGACCCATGACACCGCCTTTCCTGTGCTGTATCGCACATGCACAGCGAAATTCGTACAAAAATGGAATTGAACTGCCACAGCGTTTCACCTTGTTTATTGCGAGTTGAGGAGCACAGAGAAGGCACCGCCTCCAATATTGGATAACAGTAATGCAACCACGGGAGGCAAAGGACGGCAAATCAACACTAACTTTGATGCAACTTTGATGTCAGGTGTGGCTAACAATATAGTGTAACCAGAGTTTTTCCGCAATATTTTTGGTTTTTTTTATGTGAAAATAAAGCCCAGGGACAACCAGTCTGCAGTAAAAGGGAAGAAGGTTGGAAACTCAGGGAGTTAGTCTTCAGTCAGACCATCCGCTACGTACAGCTTGTAGGAAAGATGATCTCTATGATCATAGAGATGGTCTGGATTCTGGACTGAGATTACCATGCGAACTTTGATGTTACGAGGAAATGACTTACTAGTACTTGGGATCCCGATCCCTCATCGCTTCATGGCCATGGACACTATAAGAGCTGAACGTGGAAGGAAAGGGGCCGCAAATAGAGATCGCCGTGGGTGTTGCCCTGGTACCAACCGATAAGTTGCACATAGGGCACGTAGGGCACGTAGGGGAGGGGTGGCAAGGATTGCAACATATTGAACATACCGCTCCGACCAACTCGAAGTAGACCTCCAATAACCTCAACACAGCTACAGCTGGGCCAATCGATCCTGGCTCTTCGGGGGAAGAAGGTGATCTTGTGATGTGGGTTCGAATGCCGTGCCAGTGAGCCCTCGAAAGCCCCGATGTCAGATGCGGCAACAATCTCATAGGAGCGTAGGCACGTTTCTAACTAATAAGGCTAAGGCGGAGTCATGAGTCATGAGTCAGTAATGTTTGTGACGGTTGATGTGGGACGTTAGTGCTCTGATGGGGAGGTTCACTCGAGTATGAGGGGATAGCTATTATGTGACTTACGAATCGTCATCACTCCACTTTCCACAAGGAGCTCGGTGATAATGAACCTATCCCGTACCCCACGGGGAGAAAGTTTGAAGCTTGAAGTCCGATCCGATCCGATGATGAGTCTGGGAGCGATGACTCGCCAACGAGTGGTGTCGAAAAAAAAAAAATTGGTCCCCCTGGAGACGAGCTCGCTGCTCGGAACGGTGGCGGGCAGCGGCAAATTAAATGAACGGACCGGCGGCGGCTGGGCGCGCTCCGCGGAATCAGAGCGAGCCTCCGAGTCGTCGTCGTCGACCTTCAAGTTCGTCATCTTCATTTCGGGCACGGCCAGCGAGCGATACGGCATTTTTTCCCATCCCCCCCCCTTTCACAATAGCGTTGGAACGTATTGGGTTGGCCGTAACGCCCCTCTCGCCGCCCGCGGGGCCGCGCTGGCTGAGCCGGGGTTTTTCAATCCGGCAAAGGAAAGACGCGGAGCGTTATTTCTTAGGCTGGGGGGTTGATTTGGGGTTCGACCTGCCGTCGACAACAAGGCCCAGAGCTCCAAACGCTTTTTCGCCTTGGATGCCTGAGTCGAAAATTCAGGTGGCGCCCGGCCGTCAGGGACGGCGACTCGGATGCAATCAGGATGGGCCACACTCACTCATGCTCCTACTTTTGTCCTGGACTCCTGGGTCTTTTTGTTTAGGACGATGATAAATGGGGATCATGATGGAGTTCTGGACCAAGGTAGGAAAGGTCTAGGCGTGGCTTCGCTGTCAAAAGCGCAACCAGGTGTTCAGGTCGCAAGGAACGTCAGGGGGATATAGTTATGCAGTGGAGCTTCCCAGCCCAGTCCAGCAGTCTCTTTGTGCCCTCTCTTTGGAGGGTATATTAAAGGCCGACGCCGGTTGATGGCACTGATGGGGGGTCCTTGTTTGGTGTTATAATGGCTACTTCTCCGCCTACTACTCCGAGCTCCCTATCAAACTCATGCCCGTATAACCACGGCGATTCGTGCGTAGGTCAGTTATGGTATAGGTAATTTTTTTTAAGGACGCACTTTTATGATCGGATCTCTGACTCTGCAAAGCAGCGAATTTGAGTCCTCCCTCCAAAGGCCATCAGTTTTCTGCTCTTTTAGTATCACATCACATCTCAGAACGCCAGCCACCGCGGCGACCAATGGCAGATTCCTGAAGCAGCTTTGGTCGTTTGCGTGGTCAAAATCAAGATCAGCGCGGATAACTGGGTTAGATGGGAGCATCTACCGATTCAACACCATTTACACCACGCCGCCCGCGCCCGTGGACCATGGTCTTTGGGTTTCCCACTTGCCCTTCTCGCTCGTTCCTCTTTCCTTTCGTAAAATCGGGAAATGCGATCAGTTCTAGAAAGGTCGACTGGCTCATTTTTTTTTCTCCAGGAATTCCTCCACGCGTGCCGCTCAGATTACCGTGACGGCAGGTATTGGGATACTGTTCACTCCGTCCCCGTATCTGGGACCATCGGGACCGTCCGTCCATAAGACCTAAGCCACTCTTGACTGTCTCCCGGTTTGCAACACATTCACCTTTTTCCCCAACCAAAGGCAGCTTGTGCTCGTTCACGTAACTTGAAGGTTCCGCTCTTACCCCTCCCCGCATTATCGAGCCCCTTAGACTAACATTCTCCTCCCGCGCAGCCCATTCTATACTACCCTTTGGCTGACCACATACACCTATGCCATCTGCTCTCCGCAGTATCCGCGTCGCACCCCTCGTTTTTTTCGAGTTGAACGTCCTCATCCTCACTTTGGGTCCCCAGCCTGCCTCTTCACGTCCCATCTCTCTTCACTCGAGCCCATTGGTGGATAACTCGCTGACCTTCGACGTCGCCTTCGGTCTCGGTAGGTCAAGCATCTCCCAGCCCCTTCCACAGATTCCAAGATAACACGTACGCAGCGTCGTTCGTCATAGTTTTTGGTACCTGGGCGTGGATTGCCAACGGGATCACCATCGTCGGCTTGGTCACTAGAATCAGTTGTAGGCTAGCTCCCACTTATTCGCCTTTGCAGCCCCTTGACGCTTTCTCCTTTAGCCGTGCCGATCACGCTCGCTCAAGAACTCTTTTCTTATCTCCGTCCCATTAACCCCTTCAGGGTTGCGACCGCGAGAGCCCTCGATTCCAACAATACCGTCAGACGCGCCTCCACTCGTCGCCGCGGGGGGTTGTCATACCCGGTCTCGTCGACTCCCGGGGCTCGGTATTAGTTGGCACAGTTTGGAGGTGCCCCGGGCATGTGTTGGGTGCATGCCGTAAACCTTTAAATCGCTCTTACATCCATCGTTCAAACTTCACTATCTGTGGTATATTCCCCACAAAAAAAATCCAAAAAAATGAAAAGAAAAAGAACCTGCCAAGCGCACGCCGGAACCCATACAGGAAAGTTCCGAAATCAATGCACTTGACCTGGTCACAATCGGAAAAGTACGATTCAAGTCCCCGCTCTCTTCACTCGCCATCACCCCGTGTTCGGAGTAAGCATTACAACACAGCCCTTGCGAAGCGATCCGCGGATCGCTTTCCCATTAATTATGACACAGGTTCGGCCTGTCATGCTGTGTATATGTAACCGTAAAAAGAAGGAAAAAAAGACACAGAAACGCATACAGGCGTAATTAAGGGGACGCTGCTCAGACCGGGCCGTCGAAAAATAAATGTTAATAAACCCTCGGCCCATATGCGCGAAAAAAAAAGGTAGAGCAATCAGAAGGGCGAGAAACTCTTGCCAAGTCGCGTGATTTTTTACCTGAGTAGCCTTTACATGTTTCCTCCTTAGTTCCCGTCACCGCCGTGTGTAAGTTTGTTTCAAGTGATCTTGATCTTGAGAGCCTACCCGCACTTTGGTCTACAGGGGACCAATGGCACATACCGTAATACAGTACCTGCGATCACATGCCGGGGTCAATCAACCGAATTCTAGGGACAAGATACAGCACCGGTGTTCGCAAAACGGAATAAACGTAGGTACGAAGGGGAAAAAAAGGTGCCATGGACCCGGCGCGGGTGGTGATGATGGAGATGGCGAAGCCTACGGGAGAAGTTAGGAAGGGGCCATTTTAGAACAGTACAACAGTACTACTGTAGTAACCCCATCCGGCCACGTGCAACTTGAAGCATCCAAGTTTGGAGACAACGTGCTGCGCTGCACAGCCTCGAAGCATTGCGCACCCCTGCTCATTCCAAATTGTAGTCACTTCCCACCGGCACACAAAGATACAACAGAGCGAAATACTGGGAAATGCATACCAGGGCAAATACATCGTTGGAATGACGAGATACGTGACATTCGGATGAAGTACAGTAAGCTGCTCGAACGGAGCCGTCCTTTACCTGATGCTCATTCAAGTATCTCACGTTGCTAAGTTCCCTTTCCTGTGACGTACCACCGAGAGCACCCGTTAGTCGACCCTTTGAGGAATCTCAGGGATTTCTCCCCCATGCGATTTCGGGAATGAGACCTAGAATGATGACAGTACCTTTGAATTATACGGAGGTCAACGTGGAAAATGTAGGAACATGATATCGCAGCAGAGGTTGAGAAGAAAGATGGGTGCTGGTGCGTTCCATGCCCCCGGGGCGAATTGACCTTGAATGGGGAAAAGTCTAGAGCCAATTCAAAAATAGTGAGGTAGAATTTGGGTTAGCGTTGTGCCTCAATTTAGCCACGTGTGTAAACAGGAAATTGGACGGTTAAGCGTTGGTCGTTTGGCAACACTGACACAGCATTATTATCCTGGAATGCTTGGAAGTCAGCTGCAGTGATCACCAACAATCAAGGACCCGAGCCAATCACCTGGCCAGACATGCGACCCGGCAATTCCCCTTAGGGTGGGCACACGACGCACACTGCGGAACGAAAGAAAAAGAGTCCTTCCGCAAATCCGAGTTTCCCTTGTTCTAATTACGATAGACGGAGATCTCTGGAGATATGGATCCGGTGCAGAATGTTGGATAGGCAACTGGTCGCAACTCGCAGTGTTTCGACCTGGGGGTTTCGACTTATGACCCCCATCCTCTGACGACTCGGCCGGTCGGGCTTGGGTTGGGCAGTGTAGATATGGGTATTTGGGGTCGAGGGTATTCCTAGGCCGCATAGGCGCTGCATTCCACGTTTTAATCAAAATATTGGAGTATCATATGGGGATATTATTGCGCATACGTAGTCTGCGCCGAAAATCCCACTGCCGTCAGAAACCAAACCACATGTGGTCGAACGCAATATGGACGGCGAACGTTAATCGGGATGGGACCCTTACACCTTACATGCAAAAGTAATCCTGTCAGTTTCTGAAGCGGAACAAAGACCCACACCTGCGCAGCGTGGCAAAACCTCCGCACCCTGTTTGGATCCGTCGTTGCGGCTTCAGAAGCACGGCTAAACTCCGAATTCCACAGCCCTTCCTTTCCCCAGGAATGATTTTAATGGCGACCAGATGTTTTTTTTTGGTCCGAGGGAGCCGAAAGGTGGGTTTCGATGAAAAGGACTTTGTAGGGAGAGGCGGCTGATGAAATGGTGTGGTGTGGATTGAATGACTGAGATCGCGCGCGATTCGGCCGACGCCGGACGGTCCAAGAGCCAATCACCACGATCCTATTATTTTCGATGGCCATGAACAGGTTATATCAGGTCAGGCCTGATAACGGCGATTGACTTTACGCCGAGAATGATGAGATCAGAGGTTTTTTTGTTTCCGTTTTCGATGCATCTGATGTCAGTGTATCGATCAGAGGGGGAGGAGGTCGGGATACCCGGAGAAATAAAACCACGCACTGCGAGCCAGGTGGAGCGATATATGTCTTGGCATAGAGACACAGTTTGGGCTCTGGGCTGCCACTAAGGTGACAATGCAAACCTCAATGTTACAAGGAAATGACTAACCTGAAACCTGATCCCTCATCGATATCATCGCTTCGCACCGTGCACACCGTCGAGGTTGAAAAGGAGCCGCATATTGAGACCCCATGGGTGTTGCTGGCATCAGCCAATTGATGTGGGTTCGAGTACCGTGAGCTTTGAAAGTGCCAACGAGACAACATCATCGAATGTCACTGCGAAGCTGTAGGACGATAGTAAATCGGGAAGTTAATGCTCTGATGGGGGACGTTCATTCAATGTAAAAACTCGTCAGGGAGATGGCCATTACTCACGTTTGTCATTCATTACTCCACCCGGCCTTCGAGGCACCCGGTAATTATGATGCACTCATGCGTACCCCATGGGGTTGAGAAAGTTTGATTCTGATGTGAACCAACGAATGCGCTGAGTCGACTGGGGGCGATGAAGGTTTGTCGTTGTTCGGGACAAGTGGTCCGCAGCGGCAACGGCAACAAATTAATGAACGGCGGCGCACTCCGCCGCCGCGCGTCGCGGAATCAGACAGAAGCTACCTTCATCTGCCCTCAATCGCCATCTTCTCAATGCAACCAGTTCGCTATCTTCGTCTGGGGTGGTAGCAAGCGAGAAAAAAAAATGGTAATATTTTCCTTTTTTTGGTTCTTCAAAAATAGCATTTATGTTGGGTTTGCCCCAACGCCAAAGCCAACACCAACGCCGCAGGCCGAGTCGGGGTTATCAACATGCTGGTGGCGAAGAAACGTGGCTGTGATCGCGGTTCGCTATGCGGTCAACAAGAGGGCTTAGGGTTCCAGAAACACCTTTGCGGCGCTAGAGTCGGGCGATTGGTTGGCACTGGCACTGTCACTGTCAGAGAAGCCAACAGGGGGTCGTCACTCACAATACCACTCGGGCCCTGTTTTTCTTATCTGAGACGAAGGGGATGGGAATGAAGTTCGGGACAAGACAGTAAAATTCTCGGCCTGGTCTTTGCCTGTCAAACGATGTCCTCCTCAGGTCACAGGGACACAGTCAGGGGACCAATGATAAGCTGTCCTGGAGCCTTTCAACCTGGATTGGTGGTACCGTGGTGCCCTTGCCTCCCCTGTATACGAAGGGGGATAATAAATGTCGATGCCTGGATTGATGGTATTGATGGGGATTCGTTGGATCCCCTAATGGCCTTTCCTCTGTCTGCCCTCCATCAAAGCTCTACCTGGGTGCGCCTTTGAATCATCCGCCAGTAAGTTATGGTATAGACGGTTTCTAGAGGACACACGTTTGGTGATGACTGACTTCGCAGAGAAGCAGGTCCCCCCTCCCTCCTCCTCCCTCCCCAGGCCCATCAGTTCCTTGTTCTTCTTATCGCCGCCCGGAAATACATGAGCGTCGAGGTATCAAGATCGAAGGGACCATCGACAATATCCTGAAGCATTTCGGAAACATGGAGCTAGTCAAGATCGGTGCGGGGTGGTGGGTAAGTGGAAGCACATGTACCTGTGACTGGCGCCTCGCCCTCCCCGCCTCAGTGCCAGCGCGACCGTATGCTCCTTTGGTCTCCTTCCCCCCCTCTATCCATCCGCTTTTGTCCATCCGCTTTTGTTTCGGTAATGGGGACATCCGATCAGTTCTTAGCATGTGCGAGTGAGTCGGTAATCCCCCATGTGCAGATAACATCCGGGATTTAGATCCCGCTCGTTCCGCCGCTGTTCTGTGGCCATCGGGTCCGCCAGACCAGCCGTGAAGACTACCTCCCAGTCCCTCTTACCCCCCTCGGAGTCCCCAACGTGTCCGTTGTCCCCGCCCTCGTATCCCGTGTAGCGGAGTCTATTCTCTCGCTTAGGTCAACCACTACTAATACCTCCCTCTTTCTCCACTTGTGCACCCTCACTTAACTCTAAGATTCCACCCATCTCACTACATCGAGTCCTATATTTTGTCCCCCATCCATCACAGTCCACGCGGACCGTTCCCCACTACCCATCGGCTACTCACATACACCCATGTTGTCCTCAATCCGCAGCATCATTTCCATCTTCCTAATCCTCATCCCCGTCCTCGTCCTCATTCCCCACGTTGCCTCTTCACTTCCCATCATCTTACTTTATCGTGCCACGGATCGCAACTCCCTAGCCTTCGGCCCACGACCGATAGATGGCGCAATAATTTTCGATATCGGATTTCGTCTCGGTACGCCGTGCGTCTCCCCAACCCCCACAGAGTCGTAGATAACGTCCTTGCAGCGGTGTTCTTCGCGCTATTTGGCACATGGCTGTGGGTCGCGAATAGGATGACCATCATCCTTCTCATCGCCAGAATCAGTTGTGGGTTGTCTACGCCTCACTTTCCTTTAAATCTTTTCCTGATGATTTCTTCTTGTAGGGTTTTTAGTTGCTCCGATCGCCATCGCTCAACGACTTGCTTCGCATAATCTCAATTTCATTCCCCTTCTTAGGGCTGTGGCTACTCCCTTCCTCAATGCCGACGCTGCCGCCGGACGCTCCTTTACTCCTCGAAGGGGTGGCTCGTCGGGCCCAGTCTCATCTGCACCCCGGTTCCGGTCTCAGTGGGCAGTGCAAAGAGGAGGACCAGCCATGCGAGGGAACGCACGCCGTACGGGAAACCTACCAATCAGCCTTGCCTCAATCGTGTAGAGCGTCGCGATTTGTATCAATTTCGCCGATTCATCCGACAAATTGTGCTACTAAACGACGGGTATCTAAAAAGGAACAGAAGTTGCTGGAACTCCACAGGAGCCCGCCTAAGAGAATTTTGATTTAGTGTATGCTGTACCATAGTCTGTTGTATATGCTACCAAAACTTTACACAGACCAGAAAACAATCGCCACACACAGGATGACTACGTTCCCAGTGATACCAGAGTGAGCACTGCTACGTTAGACATTGTGCATTCCTCAACATCTCCCCAACACTGGGGATGCCAAACAACACAGCCTGGGACAAATTCCCGATTATTTTTTCTGCCGAACTGGTACACTGCCTCTGCCGAGGGATGCGCATATGCGCGGCCAAATTCGAGGGGTTGGAGTTGTTAATTCCACGGACAGCATTTATTACCAAGTTGGAGCTGTGAAAAACAAAATATAGCAACTGGAAACGCACATCGGTTCGTAATTGGGATGACGAAATACGGACGGAGTAGCTTTTTCAGATCGAACCCACCATACATACACCTGATCATATTTTAGTAAGACGTAGGGGACGTAGTATATCACGTGATCCACCTATGTCGTCTTCATGATGGCCACCATGTTCCCTTCTCTCCGTTATCGGCTGATACTTTGATGATAAGGGCTTTCTCCGGTGCTTCTTCTGGGATAAGGCCTAGATACGGTGACAACACATCAGATCATTCAGAGGTGAATTGGAAAGCAAGCACGCCGCAAGCCGCACAAATCCGCAAAATTGACCCAAAAAAATACAAAAAATGTGGGCGCGATGCAGTGAAAACACCTTAGGTCGTTCAGAGGTGAATTAAAACCCTAGGAATATAAGTACGATTGCGAGAAGGCAGAATTGACAAAAAAAGGTGTGGGCGCGACGCTGCTGGTGCAGGCCGTCCGTGCATTTGCCCGTGCCAGTAGGAAGGCTGACCCTCGGCGGGGAGAACAATCTATAGAACCACATCACAAACTGAGTGAGTGAATATTTTGGTTTAAGTTTGTGCCTCGTTTTGGCCACGCACAACGGGAAGATGGACAGACTCAGGACATTTGAAGCGTCCGTCGTGTGGCACCTTGAGCTGAGCTTGAACGTTTGAAGCTTGAAATTCAACGGCAGCGAATAATCACGATATAGCATCCGAGAGCCGACCACATGGTCAAACACGACCCTCCACGCCCGATGAGAGCTCGGGGAATGCCCTAAGGGGTGTGTTCGGAACAACAAAAAACCTTCCGCGAAGCTGCAGATCACGATCGACGCTGATCCATGGAGATACATGGTTGGGGATAATCAAAATCAGGCACGTTGGTAAGCAGTTGAAAGTTGAACGGGCAGCGGAGGCAAACTCGTGAATTGGCTCCAGGCAAGGATGGCGAACATCAACCTTCGATATGGGGCTTGGGATGATGACTTGGGTACTTGGAAATTCGAGGAGTTCCCCGGGCGCACAGGGGTGTCACCCTACGACCGTTAATTAAATTTGGAAAACAGATGGGAATGATCGATATTACCCATACGTCCCGCCGCTGCAGAAACCAGTTCAAACCACACCGCTCCCGGGCGAACGCAATAGGGATAGTACTCATGGCGACAGCACTTTTACAGGGATCCCCTCAGTCGCCGCTGAAGAGGCCAGACAAGGGTCCACACGGACCACACCTGCGCAGCGCAGCGCATGGCGAAAAAACCGCATCTTCCTTGGGTCCGTGCGTTGAGGACATTTCAACTCCGAATTTCATACGATAGCCCTAGACTCTGCAACGATTTCAATGTCGGTATTAGTTGTCAGAGAAAAAGGTAAATTTGAAGTAATAGGAGGCAGTTGATGATGATGGGATGATTCGCTTTTCGACCGACGCGACGCGGATCAGCGAAATGAGTCAGGACATCCCGGTGGTCCCGTGGGTGTCACGTGTCCCCATTTTAATATTGTGCTTTCTTCCAGCTCCACGTGCCCGGATTCTGCGATGTCGCGAGCTTTGCCCCCTTCCTCGTTCTCGTGCAACTTGGTTACTCCGCAAGTCTATCCGAAGAGACCGAAGACGATATTGAGAAGATGGGAAAGCAGACTCCTCGGGGTGCGGTCCGATATCCGAGTTTCCTAGTCCAATAACACAGCTTTGGCACACGGATATAAATCCTACCGTATGATGTCTCAACGCAATCACATCTCTCGCCTTTATAACCCCCCCCCCCTTTTCCTTCTGCCTTCCATTGCACACCAACTCATCTATGTCTTCCCAACTATTTCCCATACATTTTCCGGTTCTCTGTATCTTCGTCGCCATGTTGATCGAGTCGACGATGTCCCTTTCTATCCCTAGTTCGATCAAGTACTCTCCCCTTGGGGCCTCCAGCTTCAGTTCATCATCCGTCATCGTCCCCGAGCTGGCTTTTTATGCCGTGTTCATCACGGGTAAGCCATCGCGTGCGACTCGTCCCTCGTGTCCCTCTCACCACCCCTTGCAGCTATCCTCCTTTCCATTGTCGGTGCCTTTGTCTTGGCGGTCGTCAGCAGCGAGAGGACTGCGTTCCTCATCAATCGGTTCCCTCGTACGTCATGTTATGTTATCCCCATCCGTCTTGCTACCTCCTCTCAATGATATCTGTCGCGGTTCATCATCCCCAGACGGTGCCACATTCCGCCACGCTATCCGTCGCCTTCCCATCTTCCTTTTTCCTCCCTCCACTGCTACTGATGGAGCTGGCCAAGTTGCTCCCGCGCCTCGCATTCCAACACGCAGGGGAGGAGTCGCATACCCGCTGTCGGCGCTACGCAGTAGCCGGTATTATCCCCGTCAGAACGTTCGCCGTGACACCTCTCTTGTTTGATGTGCGCAACCCCCTGGGGGGAGTTGCGCTTTGTTGACCGTGTATATTTCTTTTTATACCCTTATTTTGTTATTTTGTCTTTGTTCCTGCTGCGCATATCGCCGTGTATGCTGTTAACATATGTGGAGTCCTACGTTCCTCTTTACTTTTTTGTCCGGAAATCCATGGAACTGTTTCCAGTTTGGCCTTTTTCGACAATTCTCACTGACTCCAACTCATCATGCCCACACGCTTCCCATCTATGTATGATACCCCTGCACTCAGCATGTTGTATGTATGTATGTATTGTACACAATACCCTCACTAGCCTACTACATATTCAATCCACTATTGTAACACCGCTGCATCTGCCTTGGCAACGTTGCCGTGGCCCGCGGTAAGCTGGATACGTAGTTTTTGACAATTCGAAGGACCGAAGTGTTGGTGATGACCACGCATCAAAATGACTAATGACATATGTCGGGATGACCGCGCATCAGACGCCTATCTGCTGCGGAGGATACACGAGCACCGTATGCCGCGCCGTTCCACAACCCCCCTCGAGGTGGCAGCTGCGGCGGGCACAGAACGTTCTTTCCATTCTTCCGTTCAGGGTCCCCTAGAGTGACGTGTGGCACTATCCTAATCATTATCCAGGGTGCGGGTGCAGGGGTCGATAAGGCCCCGGTGTGCCCGTGCTCGGAGGCCAGCATAAACCGCGCACCATCACATCATCCCTGAAGCTCGGCTCCGAGAGGGGGGAAAGGGGAAGGGGGGGGGGGTTCTGATGGAGGAATCGTTCTAACGATCTTTTTTCCGCCCTGATGAGCGTGCACGGGTCCTTTTCAATTGACCTCGGGAGCCTCTCAGCTATAACTGTATACGTATTCATGTTCAGGTAATGGCACCTGGCCAATGATACAGTTTGCCTGCTATCACATCGATCAAAATGGAACCGTACCTGTACCGTGTCTAAGGAACGAGATGAAGTCAAGTTGTTGCAAAAACTGTAGGATCGACTGAGGATCGGTGCCAAGACAAATCAGAAATACGTGCCGTTGCCCTGGATCCGGGGCATAAGATCGGGAGCCATGTGACGGGAGATGACGAGAAGGCGATCATGGTTGTGAATGGTGAAACATTAACCACATTCAGCCGCGGAAAGGCGGACTGGTTTCACGTGTTTTTCATCAACGACTTGATCTCGACAGCTCGACAGACGGATGAGCCAATCAGGTGGCAAGTCTTGCGCCGTGTCCGTGCTCGTGGCGAAACATCACCCTCCACACAGGACAGTGCGGGGACATAAATTACTTCCGTGCAATGCTATGTTTCTGTAAAAACATCCGCTTATCACGATCGATCACTGGATACTGATCCCGGATTTCGTCTCGTCTCGGCTACCAGCTCTATCAATGATACGGTGTAAGGATAAACGATGGGAATAGAGCCGCAAAATTTTGGGACGGCGGTACAGCATGAAATATGGGCGTTTGAAGGGTGCAGGTCCAGGGGCGAATCCCTCGGTCGGAGTCGGATGAGGTCGTGGACCGTGGTTGGGCGTCATTGCACGACTCCATCTACTGGTAATGAATCAAATTTTTAACAATTATCTGGCCGGGAAGACAAATGCGACGTCTGCGCCCATCCCTGCTGCGGGTGTCCGCGTTTCGTCGTTGCGCCAGCCATCGGACCATACCCCTCTGGGTTACGAGGGCAGTGTAGGGGAGGGAGAATACCTGACTGACTACGCCACCACTTGGGTGGATCCGCCCGTTGACGCGCAGCACGTTAAATGTCTGTTCGAGGGAGGTTGATACGCTGATTGGGTAAAGGCGAACGTGGGCTCACCGAATGCGAATGGCACCGCATTAATGAATGTAATGCTCTGAAGTAATGCTCGGAAAAGCAACTTTTTCCCACGACTAGGATGACAATTCGCGCCGCGTCAAGATACAAGATGTGACTCGACCCACAAACGCTCCGCTCCATCGTCGCCGTCGCACCCAAACCGTCCGCTCATACTGTATATTCCCACGTGGTCCTTCCTTACGGACACAACGAATTCGGGGCTGCCCTGACCGTCGCCCGCTGTTCGCATGCGTGTATGTGTGGTCACGCGAAGGAGCCTGATGGCCTGCGAGTTCCAACGCGCCGTACTGTATGGGTACAGTAAGCAAGCTTAGTTCCGCAAAAAGCCGAATCCAAATAGATGGTGCGATAACGCGAGCACGGTCCAAATGCCTGGCTGCCAAGGCTGCCCCTGCACAGCCTACTACTACGGCTGATTGGCGGCTTCCCTCTCCCTATAAAAACCCCTACAATGGCTTCGGTTCTACCTCCCCAATAATAATACACGGCCCATACTAACCCTTCACTTTTGACTTTCTTCCCTCGTCACCATTCAATGACCCCCTTCGTTGTCGGTGTCGTCTTTCTCTGTATCTGCCAGTCCGTTGAGCCGGCCATGGCCTTTCCTATCCCCCCTTCGATGAGAAACATTCGTCTTGGCGGCGCTTTTGCATCCCGCGCCTCTCACGTCACACTCCCAATTCCGGAGTGGGTCGTCCTTTGTATCTTCATAACCGGTAGGCGTGTTCCTGTCCCCCCTCCCCATCTCTGACCTCCTCCCTCCTCTCTCCGCCCGAAGCACTCGTCTTCTCCGTCACCTGGGCGTTTACGTTGTCCGTTATCGCCCGATCAAGAGCCCCGTCCCTCACCGTATGGTTTCCTCGTGCGTCCAACTATCCATTCTGCCTTTGCCCCACTTCGCTCATATCTGTCATGGCTCATCCGCAGGTGACGGTGCAACAACATTACGACATGCCCTTCGTCGCTTCTATATCGTCTCCCTTCCCTTCCTTGTGGCCGATGGTGCTGGCCGCGCCTCACCACGCCGCATCCCCACGCGTCGAGGAGGGGTCGTATACCCGATCTCGGCAGGGCCTCGAAGTCGTTGGTATCAACATCCAAGCCATCGCGCGTCTATGGTATGATATACGCTGCTGATGATGATACGGGCGTTTACGCCTTTCTTTTACGCGACCTTTCTATTCTTCACTCTTATTGCGATATTTGCTTGTATGAGGTACAGGGCTACTGCTATGCGCCGCGCGCTACTTTTCTTTCCTTATCTTTTTCGGTCCTGAAAACCATGGAGCCACTTCGGTCTAGACTTTTCTCGACATTTTTGCTTATCCTTCTCACCCATCCCTACCCACCCTATCACGACCAAACACTCCTCTCCGATGTCTCCTCATGACATACCCTCTAGTAGCACTCAGGCTAGCTTTCTGCATCCCTGCCGTTTAACAATGTCGTTGTCATCTCTCCAGCACTCACTGTTTAGCCCCGTGCTAAGTCAGATGCCTTTACCTTTTGTAACTGTTTGACGATTGAGAATAAACTGCGCATTGACTTTTCGTCCCTGCCAGTGCTCCCATGCACCACTGCACCGCAGACACGTACGGCCACAAACCCTGACCATCGACTGGCACGATCGCCACGACGGGCACAACCACCTGTCCAGGGCGACAGCTGCTGCTAGTTGTTACGGACTCGGAAGGTTGTTCTGTCCGGTCCCCACAGGGACGTGTTACATCCTTACCCAAGGAGGGGCGAGGATGAGGCGGTACTGTACCTAGTGAGGTGGGACATCACATCATGATCCCTGAATCTTGGCTCCATTCTCTGATAGCGATAGGGGGAGGGGCCTCTGATGAATTCTAAATTTTTGATGGCGAGATCGTCATAACGTGACATTCCGGCAATGAAAATGTGACGGCTTTGTGGGTCGGTGGGGAGGAGGGGGTCGGGTCAAAGTCGGTGCCATCGGTGCCGGTGCAAACTACACCCAGCCCCCCCCCAAAAAAAAACTGTCAGGTCTTGTCCAGGGAATTGGCGACTGGCGGTGCAGGAAAGCGAGTGAGAAAAAAAAAAAAAAGAAGCAATTGAAGGTGATTCATTTTGCACCCCCCGAAAAAGTCGCACGCGCTCATTATCGGGGTTATCCCGACACGACAGACAGAACCGCGACGGCTGAGATTCACATCCTGGGGAAAGGGTACTATATTTGCATTTGTCAAAAAAAAACGCGCTTTGGATCTGAAATTTTTAATTTTAGTTTTACTGCAGTATAGGTCCGGATCCCTCGAGCGAAAATTCGAGAAAATTTGTTTACAGTACCGTGGCGAACGCCTGGAAATAAGCGCATGTTCGCCTCCCGTAGGTGGGCGCGGGGCTCCCGAGCGCCGCCACCTAGAGTCACCTATAAAGACTATCACGAGGTCGTCTAGCGCGCTTGCCATGAGTTCCTCCCCCCTCCCCTTCTTTGCGATGGGACATGGAACTTTTGAGATGCGATAACCGGACGCTACTAGTAGCGAGTGCGAGGACTGGTGCATTTGGTGGTGTTTTCGGAGTTCAAGTTGACGCGTTTCCACGGCCTAATCACGTTCGGGGTTGGGGGTCGGAGCGGCCTTGCCCTGCCGCGGCTGGCCCCACTGACTCATTCACGCCCATCACCCGTCACTGCAAGCCCGGGGCCCCACTCGCGTAATCACTTGGATAAGCACCTCGAGGAAAACGCGTGTTTTTAATGTGTCGCTTGTTGTCTTCTGCTTTATGACGTACAGATCAGCAGGACCAAGGACAAGGAAACGGTGTGTGCCCAATTGTAGCGCCCGGCCTCTCATCGATGGCCTCATGATCACATGAGTGCCCTTCAAGTTCCCACGGGTGGCCTAGTGGGCTGTGTCGCAGGGCTGGCATGCAGTCTCTCCTCTCGTCTCATCAACTGAAGCATGTGTTTTTACATTACCCACCGCCTTTCCGGTTTACTGGTTACTCTTCGCCTCCCGCACCTTCATCAGACCGATTTTCTAGAAAAACAATCAGAAATTCACGGAAAGGATAAATTCAGTCTTGCATATTGTGACTAATCGACGGGTTATGGTCGCGCGGGTTGCGCCCCTCCGAGATCTCTCCCAGTTCGGGTTCGGTCAGAGGGGGGGGGGCTGTTCCTATGACGTATGCACGAAACCCTACCCTCTACTTGTCCTATATATCCCCTGCTCTGCGTCCCCTGGGTGGTAACAAGGGAGTGCATAGCCCCCGACCACGATGTGTTTCAGATCCCGGAGCGTTGCGACTTGTGACTTAACGTGCGTATCTGGCATTACCGGGTGCTGCTGTACTTGCCTCGCCTCGTGGTTTCTCGCATGGAAAACTACCAACCATGTCAGTCTCTGGGCCCTTTGCCCTATATTCGCCTGGCGGGGTGAGCTCGTCACTCGGCCCAAAGGAGAGACTTGGGCACTGCACGGATGCTACATTCGATCTGAAGAAGGTTATCTGGTGGCCTCCTGTGCCGTGCTCTTGGTTTGCTCTTCATTTGCGACGCTTTCGCATCCGTGCCTCTCACATCACACTCCCAATTCCGGAGTGGACTGCCCTTTGTATCTTCATAACCGGTAGGCGTGTTCCTGCCCTCCCCGCCCCTCCCCATCTCTGACCTCCTCTCTCCTCTCTCCGCCCGAAGCACTCGTCTTCTCCGCCACCTGGGCGTTTACATTGTCCGTTATCGCCCGATCAAGAGCACCGTCCCTCACCGTATGGTCTCCTCGTGCGTCCAACTACCCTTTCTGCCTCTGCCCCACTTCGCGCATATCTATCATGGCTCATCCGCAGGTGACGGACGGTGCAACAACATTACAACATGCCCTTCGTCGCTTCTATATCCCTTCCTTGCGGCCGATGGTGCTGGCCGCACTTCACCACGCCGCATCCCCGCGTGTCGAGGAGGGGTCGTATACCCGATCTCGGCAGGGCCTCGAAGTCGTTGGTATCAAGATCCGAGCCACCGCGCGTCTATGGTATGATATACGCTGCTGCTGATGATACGCAAATATCTTTACGGACGTTTACGCCTTTCTTTTATGTAATCTTTCTATTATTCTCTCTTATTGCGATATTTGCTTGTATGAGGTACAGGGCTAGTGCTATGCGCCGCGCGCTACTTTTCTTTCCTTGTCCTTTTCGGTCCTCAAAACCATGGAGCCACTTCAGTCTGGACTTTTCTCGACATTTTTGCTTATCCTTCTCACCCATCCCTACCCACCCTATCACGACCAAACGCTCCTCTCCGATGTCTCCTTCGGACTCCTCATGACATACCCTCTAGTAGCACTCAGGCTAGCTTTCTGCATCCCTGCCGTTTAATAACGTCGTTGTCGCATCTCCAGCACTGCCACTGTTTAGTTGTCGTTGGCCCCGTGCTAAGCCAGATGCCTTTACCTTTCTAGCCGTTTGACGATTGAAAATAAACTGCGCATTGACTTAGATATAGTGCTTACCTCGCGCTTGATGCCTCGTGCATCCCTGCCAATGCCATGCACCACTGCACCGCAGGCGAGTACGGCCACAAACCCAGACCACCAACTGGACGACAGGCACATCCACCCGTCTAGGGCGACAGCTACCACTAGCTGTCACGGACTCGGAACACTGTTCCGCTCACGGTCCCACAGGGACGTGTTGTATTCTTACCCAGGTGGAGTAGGGGCGAATTGAGGCGGTACCCAGTGCGCTAATTGCGTCATCAATGCATCAACGTGCATCAACCCGCGGGAGCATCGCATCATGAGCCCTGAAGCCTGAAGCTTGGCTCCATTCTGATAGAGATAGGGGGTATGGCTCTGATGAGTTCTGAATTTCTGATGGCGAGATGATCGACGTGATATTCCGCCAATAAGACTGTGACGGCTTTGAGGTTCGGTGTGTCAAGTGGGTCAAGTGGGTGCCGTGCGAATACGTGCTTCCGATCAAACCTCCAACAACACCCCCTTCCCCTCCCCACTGGCACCAGCCCCCCCAAAGTGTCAGGTATTGTCCAGGGGATTGGCTACTAGCGGTGCATCAAAGCGAGTAAGAGCGAGAAAAACATAAGGCGCCCCCGAAACGTCGCGCTCCGTTCCCCCTTTCGATTGAATTTGTGAGATGTAATAACCGGACACTGGTGCAAAGGTTGTTGCGTTTGGTGGTGTTCGGAGTTCTCGCGTTCACGGTCCATCGCGATCGGCTCCAAGGCTCGGAGCGGTCCGAGCGCGCGCTGAATTAAGTCCCTCACTGCAGGTCTCCGACTCGGAGTCGCGCCTCAGGCCTCAGGTACAGTACTCGGAGTCTCGGGGACCCGACGGTATTAGATCACGTCATCACCGGCCGCCGTAGGAGCCTCGAGGAAAAAACGTGTTTCTGAATTGGTTGCTTGTGGAAGTCGTACTGGAGTCGTCTTCTACTTTTTGACGTAAAGAACAGGACGGAGGACAGAGGACAGGGATATGGTGTGTGACTTTACCCGTATTTGGATGATAAGAAATTGTGGCACCTCATCACATGACTCCTGAGTGCCTTGCCCAAAGTGGCCAATTGTGTCCCTTTACCTTTCCTCCCGCACCTTCATTGACGGATTTCTGGAAAACAATCTGAAAGGATAAATTCAGTCTTGAATATTGTGAGTTTGTGACCGATCGCCGGGTTACGGTCCCGGCACCCTCTGATAGTGCATCCCCCCTCGGAGAGGTCTCGGTCAGGTCGGGGGCTGTTCCTTGTTTCAGTAGCTATGACGTATGCACGAAACCCTCTACTTGTCCTATATATCCCCTGCTCTGCGTCCCCTGGGTGGTAACAAGGGAGTGCATAGCCCCCGACCACGATGTGTTTCAGGTCTCGGAGCGTTACGACTTGTGACTTAACGTGCGTACCTGCATCTTTGTACTGACGGGTGGCATCACCGGGTGCTGCTGTACTTGCCTCGCCTCGCGGTTTCTCGCATGGAAAACTACCATGTCTCTGGGACCTTTGCCCTATATTCGCATGGCGGGGTGGGCACGTCACTCGGCCCAAAGGAGAGACCCGGGCACTGCACAGCCTGGCCATATTCGATCTGAAGAAGGTTATCTAGTGGCCTCCTGTGCCGTGCTCTTGGTTTGCCCTTCATTTGCGATATCGGGCATACGTACTTCAAGTTGGCACTGGCACCTGCCTCGCGTATGCCGCATGGCTAGGCCACGTCCCACGTCCGCGGCGTGCACGAAGCTGTGAAGCGCATATAGTCACGGTACTAGTACTGCCACTGACTGTAGTACAGTATCGAGTGCCAAGCATTTTTTTTTTGCTGTCGTGGCCTGGTACTGTACTGTATTTGCCTTGCGCTTTGGGCGTGTCAAAAACCGAATATCGCTGCGAAACGCGAGACACGCCACTGTTCACATTCGAGAGACCCGGATGTATCATATAGTATAACTCGACCGTGAGTCGGACTTGTTCGGTGGTCGCAACTTCATGGTGTCGGATTACACGGACCCTAAGAACCCTAACTTTAAGTGGGTGCGCCTGGTCCGCTCTCTTGGTACTGTACTTGTGAACCGAGCACTCGTACTTGCCTCGTGTACTACGGTGCTAGGCTACTCACCGCCGGTTCGGTATTACTTGAAGCCGATCTTGCGCTGGCAGCTGAAAAGTTGCTGTTGTGGTATTGTACTGTGTTATCCTTGCCTTGCGTTTTGTGCGTGGCTAAGGTAGTAACCCACGTCACAAACCTAATATCATTGCGAGGACACTCCATTTGTGATACAGTGAAACTGAAGACGCGGGCCGGCATGCCGTCACGTGGTCGTGACTTGTCTTTGTTAGTCTCTGATCCTAATGAAGAAAGCGCTACTCAAACGTGTTAAACGACTCTCAGAGTCACTAGACGCGATTAATGAAACGCGATCATATGAACTTCCATCTAATACATCATGTCGACAGCGGTACATCTAGGAACGTATAGCAATGATTCCACAGTCATTCTTCGCCGAGCTCCTCTTCCTCTGCGATCAATTTTTCGACTTCTAAAGCGGCCATACAACCGCTTCCCGCACTCGTGATGGCCTGCCGATAACGTTTATCTTGCACGTCGCCTGCGGCAAACACGCCGCGCACAGAGGTCTGAGTGGTTCCTGGGACAGTAATTATATAGCCATCCACATCAGTTTGCAGTTGATCGCGAACGAGAGCCGTCGCTGGTTCGTGCCCTGCAAGAATCGATCGAGTGTGGGCCAATCCATCATGATACACCCATCTAAACCTAAATCTGGCACTCACCAATCGCGTAAAATAACCCTTTGACGGGGAGGTCCGATTGTTGTCCCGTGAGAGTATTCTTGATGCGTAGGTTATTCAGGAGGTCTCCGTCTCCCTGACATTCAACAGCGACCGTGTTCCAAAGAACACTCTATGATGGTGTCAACACACGTGGGTTGGAACGTAGAATCAGCACGAACAATTTTGGGATTTCCTAACAACCTCTTTGCCATAATTTTGGATGCCCGCAGTTCTCCGCGACGCACCAACACGTAAACATGGGACCCGTACTTGGTCAGATCTACCAAAAAAAACAGGTGAGAACGCGTAGCTGGTGTGGGGGTAATGCAGGCGCACATGTGGCCTCCTCAGCCGCCGAATCTCCACCGCCAATGACCGCCAATGGCTTGTTTCTGAAAATGGGGACGGCACCGTCGCATACGGCACACGCACTGATGCCACTCTGCCAGTACGTCTGCTCGCCTTTAAGGCCGAGGCGCTTTGCGCTCGCACCGGTGGCGAGAATGATCGTATCGGCGCTCTCCGGTTCTCCATCTTCTTGGTACTCGCGCCAGTATCTGAAGGGCCGACGTGAGAGGTCGATCTTGGACACGGTCTCGGTGATGATGCGGGTGCCGAATCGCAGCGATTGCGCGCGGAATTTGTCCATTAACTCGGGTCCCAGCACACCACCCGGGAAACCTGGAAAATTCTCAACGTCCGTTGTGGTGGTTAGTTGCCCTCCAGCTGCGAAGCCATTTGCCATGAAACCCTCAAAGAGGACAGGGTTCAGATTTGCACGAGCGAGGTAGATCGCTGCTGTATGTCCTGCAGGCCCTGAGCCGATGATCACCTACAATTGGGAAATGATGTGAGTCGTCGAAAATGGGCACAGCATCGACGTATATGGTCCACGAGTGCGCCGCCTGCGTTTTCTCCTACGCCAGTCACATTGCCATCGACGACAACAAGAAACGCAGCCATCATGCGTCAAGGACAAACTGTCCCACGCAGAATGCCGTCACGCCCACTCAAGGCCGTCGGGTTGATGCTAAGATGATGGAAAAGGTGGGAGTCTTACCACTTTGGTGTGCATTTTGGAACTCTGGCTGCCCTTGGAGTTGGTTACCTTAGGGTCGGCGGTGCCGTTGGCTACGACTGGCGCCATGTCCTTCGTGGTGGTGGTAGAATAGCGTGAGTTGAATGTTGCAGATACGACGACTGAGGCCGCACGCGCAGCGTCTTTCAGGAGCGGACGGATACGACTGAACAGTTTCGCAACGGGTGAGAAAGTGAGGGAAGACGGTCGAGGGGGAAGATGAAACGGCTGATTATATTGAGAACGAGTCGAAGAATTATAAGCCTTCACGTGATCTTAAAGTGTCTCATTACTCATCCGCAACGACCGCCGTACAACAACTTCTTATTTGTCACTTAATCCGAAGACTGGATACCACTTCAGCACTATGATCAGTGCGCAAAACAGCTGCATCACCATGCCCGCGGCGCTCATAAGGCGGAGAAATGACGTGACCAGTCGGAACCTGTCCGGGCCCGTGATGGCTGTACGGAGGAAGATGCGCTTCTGAACGGCATAGGGATCTCTTCGTACGGAAAATCACCCGTGTGGCATACACCCAGGAGTCATTCATGTGACCACGTCGGGTGTCATCTTTATCTTTTGACTGCGACATACTCACAACGCTGTCGACGTGTACAAGTACCGTCAGATTCTCGAGACCGTGTAACACGTCAAGCGCATCAAGATCGAGGTGGAGACCCTCTTCATGCACACCACGGGGGAATGATCGCTCGATGGGGTGCATGGTGTGCGGAGTTTGTCACTTCAATTTGCGGTTCGGTACCGGCCCGTCTTTACCAATAGAAAGAAGTTCATGACAGGTTTGCCCTCGGATGCTGTCAAGCGATGGCCCTTCCGATCGACACCATACCCCACAGACTTCCCTGAGCAACAACATCGACGGGGCAGAGAAGCCGTCAAGGGCGGTCTGGAGGAGCTGAGGCTATGCATCGGAGGCCAATTCGACTTGTTCGAGTGTTTCTGTTGCCCGTGTCAGTATTTGTCTCGTTTTTCAGAGATTCTTGTCTTATCAGGTGCGACTCATGGGAATAGAACGCCGACATTCTTCGGTCAGGGTTCATATCGGTACCCATGAAGGTTGACGCCTCGAGTCCCTAGGTCGAAGTTGGAGGCATACTCTCGGAGACGTCCCACGCACTGGATGATTCGGAAAGTAATAGGTACGAGTGTGCAAAAGTTGGGCACACATCGACGTGGACAATTTTTGCGCCGTCATCCGCCCACAGCCAAAGATACGCACAATGGATTGCTAGACTTGGGCTTTGAGGCTCATATACCGGAAGGCTCAATTTCTGCCGTGCGTGCTGAGTAACGCCGACGTTTCTTTTACGGTGCTTCACACTGCCACTTGAATAGTGAGGGCCAGGTGGTGCCGATGCACCAGAAACAATCCCAAGGAGAAACAAAAATTCGTTTCGAGTACGTATCTGATAAGCAGGTAAGTAGGTGATTTCTTCCTCATTATATGTACCCACCCACATATCTAGACATCTAAGACATCCTCGTGAACGGAAACGATCCTGGAAACCAATCGAGCTTTTCTATCGCTTCACCATGGATGTCGCTGAATATGATGGGCTTTATCATTTCCTCTCAAAGGACCTATTTCCTCACGCTCAACAGTTCTGAGTATTCTTTTTTTCACTTGAGCTCATGCCCTTCCATCACGGTGCGGCTATCTTCATCTGGCGGCCATTGTGCGCGATCTTTGGTACATTGATGGACATCGCACCCACAGATCGATGGGAACTTTGGATTAGCGGAAGATTCCGGGGATCAGAAGACGAGGGAAAAACAATAGTCGTAGCGGCGACGATCAGGACTATATGTACGTTATCGTCATCACATCTTTTTCGACCTTTCTCAGGCTGCCCGAGATCTCAGGAAAGCCTTTGTTGACGTCATCCAAATTATCTTTCATGTGAGGTCCTTACCTTGGAGGGCAGGCAGTTGATGTACTGCACGATGTATCCCATGCCTGTAAGAAGGTTTACAGGTGGTCTCCCTGGTAAATACCCTGTAGGGCGGGCACGCACTGTGGCCTCGGAAACGAGTAC
>Ga0137394_10000366_pt1 | contig 31504 bp, 31 predicted proteins | sample czobulk116metaG_FD_108278 | JGI IMG/M metagenome (GOLD analysis project Ga0137394, IMG submission 108278) | Vadose zone soil microbial communities from Angelo Coast Range Reserve, California, USA - czobulk1.16 metaG | ecosystem: Environmental > Terrestrial > Soil > Vadose zone | place: USA... | reverse complement strand
CGTCCATGAGACCGCACTCGAGGTCACCAAGGGCAAGGCCAGCGACGTCGATAAGGTGAAGGCTGTCTACGACTGGGTCCTCGCCCACGCCTACCGAGAGCCCAAGGTGCGCGGCTGTGGCGTCGGCGACATCAAGACCATGCTCGAGACGCGGAACTTCGGGGGAAAGTGCGGGGACATCAACGCGTTGCTCGTGGGCCTCGTCAGGTCCGTCGGGGTACCGGCCCGCGACGTCTACGGCATCCGTGTGGCGCCGTCGGCGTTCGGCTACAAGTCCCTCGGTGCCGGGAGTGCCAACATCAGCCGTGCCCAGCACTGCCGCGCCGAGGTCTTCTTGAAGGACTACGGCTGGGTCGCCGTGGACCCGGCCGACGTCACCAAGGTGGCCCGCGAGGAGACGAGCGAATGGCTGAAGGTCGAGCATCCGCTGGTCGAGGCGGTGCGACCCAAGCTGTTCGGCGGATGGGAGGGTAACTGGGTCGCGTTCAACACCGCTCACGACGTGACGCTCCCGGGCGCCACGCAGGGCGGAAAGCTTGGGTTCTTCATGTACCCGCAGTCCGAGACGGCGCAAGGCCGGCGCGACAGCCTCGACCCGGACAATTTCAAGTACACGATCACCACGCGCGAGATCACGGCGTGAGAGCGGGATTCCGCCGAGCGCCGTGACACGCGGCGCGGCGTTCGGCGCGATCCTCTGCGCGTTCCTGTTCCTGCTCCTGACCGGTGACGTCCGGGCGGATCCCTCTCGATTCATCCCCTGGAAGGAGCCGGCGGCGCCGTCCCTCGCCCTGAACGATCTCGCGGGCCGCTCGCATACCCTCGACGATTACCGGGGAAACGTCGTGCTCGTGAACTTCTGGGCGACGTGGTGCGAGCCGTGCCGCGACGAGCTGGCCTCGATCCAGGCTCTGCAGCAGCGACTGGCCGGTCGGCCGTTCGTGATCCTCCTGGTGAACTACGGCGAGTCCAGAGCGCGGGTGGGCGAGTTCGTCAAGCGCGAGTCCATCAGCTTCCCGATCCTGCTCGATCCGAACCAGGAAGCGCCGCGGGCGTGGCGCGTTCGCGTGTTGCCGTCGAGCTTCCTGATCGCCCCGGACGGCCGCGTGCGCTACAGCGTGATCGGCGAGATCGACTGGGCGGGCGTGGAGGCCGCGAATCTCGTCCAGAGGCTCTGGCGCTAGGGCGGGCCCGACCGCCGCGCCGGCGGGCCGATCGAGTTCGCGGGGGCTACGCGCCCGGCCGGTGTGCCGCGCGCTGGGTCCGCAGGACGGCCAGGAGACGCTGCTTCAACTCCGAGGGTATTTCGACGTCCTTGAGCTTCGTTGCGGCGTTCACCGTGCCGCGGTAGGTGTTCACGAACGCCACGCAGGGGCCGCACCCTTCGATATGCCACTCGAGGAGCTCGCGCGTCGGTTTGGGAAGGGTCCCGTCGAGATAGTCACCGAGGAGGTCGGCGATTTGCCGACACTCGATCGACGAGGGTCCAGGCGCTCCACACTCGGACATCGGCTTACATTATATGTAGACGCTCTGCCCAGTGCGAGGGATTCCATCCCGGGCGCCCGCTGCCTTTACGCACCGCGGCGTCGCCGGTATGCTCGCGCCGATGCCCCCCCGGCTGGCGATCCTCACGGCCTTCGCGCCTCCGTCCGTGCGCGGCAACGCCGTGACCGTGGCGCGGGTGGCTCGGGGCCTCGACGAGCGCGGCGTCGAGCTGCGCATCTGGGATCTCTCCGTGCAGAGCGCGGCGACGATCGAGGCCGAGGTCGAGGCCTATCGCCCGGCGGTGGTCCACGCCTTTCACGCCTACCGCGTCGGTCCGCTGGGCTTGCGTCTGGCGCGGCGATCCGAGGTCCCGCTCGTGGTCACCCTCACGGGAACCGACGCCAACCACGATCTCTTCGACGTCGACCGTGCGCCCGTCGTGCGCCGGGTGCTCGAAGGTGCGGCGCGGCTGACCGCGTTCCACGGGTCCATCGGTGACCGCGTCGCGGCGGCGCTGCCGGACGTCCGCGGGCGACTGCGGGTCGTTCCCCAGTCGGTGCGTCTGCCCAGAGGGGAACGCCTCGACCTTCGGGAGCGCTGGGCGCTCCCGCCGCGGACCGTGCTCCTCGTGTTCCCGGCGGGTCTCCGGGGAGTGAAGGACCCGGCGTTCCCGCTCGCCCCTCTAGACCGGCTCGTGAGCGCGATTCCGGAAATCCGCTTGCTGTACGCGGGGCCGGTGCTGGAGCCCTCCGTGGGTGAGGCGCTGCTCCGCGCGCTCGCGCCACGGCCATGGGCTCGCCACATCGGCGTGGTCCCTCACGCCCAGATGGCCTCGCTCCTGTTACAGGCGGACGTGGTCCTGAACTGCTCCATCTCGGAAGGCGGCATGGCCAACTCGGTGCTCGAGGCGCTCTCGCTCGGCCGCGCCGTCCTGGTCTCCGATGTCGAAGGCAACCGCTCGATCGTCGACGACGGATCGACGGGCTTCGTGTTCCGCGACGAAGCGGAGTTCGAGCACCGCGCCGTCCAGCTCGTCCGTGATCCGGCGCTCCGGGAGCGTCTGGGGCGGGCCGGCGCGGCACTCGTGGCGGAGCGCTTTCCCCCTGCGCGCGAGATCCAGGGCTATCTCGAGGTCTACCGCGACCTGGTTCCGGCATGGGCGTGACGGGCCCTGTCGTGACGATGTCATGATCCGACGCCCGGCAATTGGGCAGCCCGAGCACCGCCGCTGATTCGGGAGGCGTTTCCCATCGAGGCCCATCGAATTCTGGGGCGATCAGGAGGATTGCGTCCGCTGCAGCAATTGGCAGGCAACTTGCTTGACCATCGAGCAGGTGGTCATCGAGTAGGTGGTCATCGAGTAGTATGAGAACCAAGCGATGATCCGCGCGGGAGGGTCCGCGACCGCTTGACGCCTCTCTATAATGGCAGGAGAGATTCGCGAGAGGAGAGCTCGATGAATCAAGACTCTCGGGTTCAAGCGTTCGTCGCCGCCTTCGAGGCCGTGCGCGCGGAAGTCGAGAAGGTCATCGTCGGACACCACGAGGTCATCACGCACGTGGTGACCGGCCTGTTCGCCGGCGGTCACGTCCTCCTCGAAGGCGTGCCGGGCCTGGGCAAGACGCTCCTCATCAAGACACTCTCCGAGGGGCTCGAGCTGTCCTTCTCGCGCATCCAGTTCACGCCCGACCTGATGCCGGCGGACATCATCGGCACCAACATCATCGTCGAGGACGCGGACGGCCGGAAGCACTTCCAGTTCCAGCACGGGCCGATCTTCGCCCACATCCTGCTGGCCGACGAGATCAATCGCGCCACGCCGAAGACGCAGTCGGCGCTGCTGGAGGGCATGCAGGAGGGCGCCGTCACCGTCGGCGGCGCCTCACGCCCGCTCCCGGCGCCGTTCTTCGTGCTCGCGACCCAGAACCCGATCGAGATGGAAGGGACGTACCCCTTGCCCGAAGCGCAGCTCGACCGGTTCCTCTTCAAGCTCCGGGTCCGTTATCCGGCCATCGAGGAGCTGAACGCGATCATCGACCGCACGACGCAGTCGCGAACGGCGACGGTGAGCCGCGTCCTGAGCGGGCCGGCGGTGCTCTCCTTCCGGGAGCTGATCCGTGAAGTGCCGATCGCCTCGCACGTACGCGACTTCGCCTCGGCCATCGTCATGGCGACGCACCCGCAATGGGAGCAGGCGCCCGACATCGCGCGCCGCTTCGTGCGCTACGGCGCGAGCCCGCGCGGCGCCCAGGCGCTCGTCCTCGGCGCGAAGGTCAGGGCACTGGCCGAGGGACGCTACAACGTGAGCACCGAGGACATCAAGGCGCTGGCGGCGCCGGCGCTTCGCCATCGGGTGATCCTGAACTTCGAAGGCGAAGCCGAGGGCGTGGACACCGACACGCTGGTCGCCCGGGTCGTCGCGGACACCGAAGCCGCTGTCGCCCGGGGCCGCGAGCCCTTTCTCCGCTAGCCGCGGGAGGACCTCATGAGTGAGTCTCCGAGGATCGAAGGGCTCCTGCGCCGCATCCGGCGCGAGATTCGGCGCCGGCGCGCGGAATACTACGGTCTGCGCGGCGCCTTCTGGGGCGCCCTCGCCGGCGTCGTGGTCCTCCTGGCCAAGCACGCGGTCGGCGGCGCGGCGCCGGGGGCCGCCGCCGCGCTCGTGATCCTCGGCGCGGCGGCGGGCATCGCGTACGGAGCGGCCCGAGGCGTTCGGCGCGGGGACGTCGCGCGGGTCGCCGACCGGGCCTTCGGTCTCGACGACCGCGTCGCGACGACGCTCGAGTGGGCCGACCGGCCGGACCGCACCCGGCTCGTCGACACGCTGATCGCGGACACCGTCGCGCGCGTGGAAAGCCTCGCCCTCAAGCGCGTGGTCAAGCGCGTGGTTCCGCGCGAGGGCCGGATCCTCCCGCTTCCGGTGCTCGCGTGCCTGGTGCTCGCCGTCACACCGCCCATCCCGATGCCGTCAGGCCGTCTTCCGGACTTCCTGTCGTCGACCGAGGAAGAGCGCGAGGAGCGGGCGAGCTCGTCGATGCTCGAGGAGACGACGCGGCCGCTCGCCAAGGATCCACTCAAGCGGCCGTCCTTCGAGGAGCGCGACTTCGCACAGCGGGCCGGCGGCAGCGGCGCCACGACGACCGGCGACCTGTCGGCGATCTTCAAGGACACGTCCCTCGCGAGCCAGCGTCCCGACTTCAACAGCTTCATGAAGAAGGGCGACGAGCGGCTCCGGATGCTCGAGCAGGTGGACCGTATCCCGGACCTGCAGTCGGACTTCACGAACAGCCAGTTCAAGATGGTGTACCGGAAGTCGAAGGCGCTGACGGGCGGTCTCCGGCCCGACCAGATCTCGCCCCAGAAGCTCCGCGAGCTCCTCGAGGAGATGGAGCGGCTCGGTCGCAAGGGCGGCGGCAACTGGAGCGGCGACGCGATGGAAGGCATGGAAGCGCTCGAGGGCGGGCAGAGCGACCGCGCCCTCGAGGCGATGCAGAAGGCGCTCGACAAGATGCGAGCGATGGACGAGGCGCAGCGCTCGGGTAAGGGCCTGCGCGGCGGGCGCGAGAACGAGCGCGGCGGGCGCGGGAAGGATCGCGCACGGGGTGACGGCATGGGCCCCGAAGACCAGGACTTCGGCGAGGGCGAGGGGCTCATGCCGGGCCGCGGCCGGAGCGGCTCTCCGAAGGGCGAGGCGACGCAGCGCCTGCGCGCCAATCCCTTCGACGTCGGCGTCGAGGGTGAGTCGCGGCGGGGCCGCAAGGACGGCTACGACACCAACCTGACCGGGCGCGGCGGCAGCATGGCCTCCCGGCTCCAGTACCTCGGGGTCATCGGGCAGTACCGGAAGGCGATGGAGGACGCGATCACGCGGGAGCAGGTGCCGCGCGACTTTCACGACCAGATCAGGAACTACTTCCAGTCGCTCGACGAGCGCTAACGGAAAGACAGATGCCGACGACGCGCCACGCGTTCTTCACGTCGGAGTTCCTGGCGCAGCTCGAGCGTCTCTCGCTGCTCTCGCGCCGGATCTTCCGCGGGCGGGTCAGGGGCGAGCGCCGGAGCCTACGCCGCGGACACAGCGTCGAGTTCTGTGACTACCGCGCCTACGGCGTGGGCGATGACCTCCGCTACGTCGACTGGAACATCTACGGCCGCCTCGACCGCTTGCACGTCAAGCTCTTCGTCGACGAGGAGGACCTCTGCCTGCACCTGATCGTCGACGCCTCCGCCTCGATGAACTTCGGGTCGCCGACCAAGCTCGAGTGCGCGGTGCGGATCGCGGCGGCGCTCGGCTTCGTCGGGCTCGTGAACCTGGAGCGCGTCGGCGTGGGCGTGCTCCGCGAGCGGGTCGCCGAGGGATGGCCGCCGATGCGCGGCCGCAACCAGGTGACGGCGCTCGTGGACTTCCTGGCCGGGGTCGAGCCGGCGGGCGGCACGAGCCTCAACGACGCGCTGGGGAACTACGCGGCGCGCGCGCGGCAGACGGGCCTCGCGGTCGTGATCTCCGACCTGCTCGACCCCGCCGGATACGAGAACGGCGTGCGGGCGCTCCTCGAGCGGCGTTTCGACGTGCACCTGGTCCACGTGCTGGCGCCGGAGGAGATGAACCCGGAGCTCGCCGGTGACCTGCGCCTCATCGACAGCGAGACCGGCGAGATGCGCGAGCTCTCGATGGACGGCGACGCCGTCCGGGCGTACCGCGAGCGCCTCCGGCAGCACCTCGAGCGCGTCGAGACGTTCTGCCGGACCAAGGAGATCGGGTACCACCGCATGACCTCCGACGCCCCCGTCGAGGAGTTCGTCCTGGCACAGCTCCGGGGTCGCGTGCTCGTATGAGCTTCCTGTCGCCCCTCGCCCTGTCGCTCTTCGCCCTGTCGGTGCCGCTGGTACTGCTCTACTTCCTCAAGGTCCGGCGGCGCGAGCGGACGGTGTCGAGCCTGCTCCTGTGGCACACCGCGCTGCGCGATCGTGAGGCCTCGACCTTCTTCCAGCGGCTCCATCGCGATCCGCTGCTGCTCCTTCAGCTCCTGACGCTGCTGGCGCTGGCCCTGGCGCTGGCCCGGCCCGTGGCGACGGTCATGGGTCAGGGCGCGCGCAAGGTGGTCGTCGTCCTCGACACGTCCGCGTCGATGCAGGCGCGGGACGTCTCGCCCTCGCGGTTCGAGATCGCGCGGGCCGGCGCCGCCGCGCTCGTGCGCAGCCTGGGTGAGGGCGCGGAAGTGATGGTGATCGAGGCCGGCGTGCAGCCCAAGGTGACCGCGGCGCTGGCCCGCGACCGGGAGCGGGCGCTGGGGGCCATCCGCGCGGCGCAGGCCCGCGACCTTCCGACCCGGCTCCTGGAGGCGGTGCGGACGGCGCGCGCGCTCGTCGCGGCCGAGCCGCGCGCCGAGATCCACGTCTTCACCGACGGGGCTTTCACGCTGCCCCAGACCGAGGACGTCGCGGATCCGCGCGTGCGGTGGGTGGGTATCGGGAGGCAGGGCAACAACGTCGCCATCACCAGCCTGTCGATCCGGAAGAACTACTACGGCGCGTTCGACTATCAGGCGTTCGTGTCGCTCGTGAACTACTCCGCCGAGCCCAAGACGTTCAGCTTCCGACTCGAGCTCGACGGCAAATCGATCGCCGAGAAGGAGGTGGCCCTCGAGCCGAGCGTCCGCCGGTCGGTGGTGCTGCCGTTCAGCCACGGCGGAGGGGGCACCGTCACGGCGCGGATCGGGGTCGACGACGATCTTGCGGTCGACAACGTGGCATACGCGGTGCTGCCGCCGGCGAAGAAGATCGCTGTCCTGCTGGTGAGCCCGGGCAATCTCTTCCTCGAGAAAGTCCTCCGGACCGACCCGCAGGTGTCGCTCGAGGTCCGCACGCCCGACCAGTACCAGGGCGGCATGGGCGAGGCGGATGTCGTCGTGCTCGATTCGGTCACGCCACCGCGGGCCGGCCCGGGGCGGTTCATCTTCGTCAACGCCGTGCCGCCCGACGTGCCGCTGGAGGTGCTGGGTAGGCTCGAGCGCCCGACGATCATGGACTGGGACCGGACGCATCCGGTGATGCGTCACGTCGAGTTCGCGAAGGTCACCATCGAGGATGCGATGCGGATCCGGCCGCTGGCGGCCGGGCGGCCCGTCGTCGAGGCGGTGGGCGGCCCCCTCGTCTACGCGCTCGAGGAACCCGACCGGAAGGCGCTCTTCGTCGGCTTCGACCTGTTCAAGACGGATTTCCCGCTGCGGATCGCGTTCCCGCTCGTCCTCTCGAACACGCTGCGATGGCTGCACCCGGCGGGCCTCGACCAGGCGAGCTTCCAGTTCGCAACCGGTCAGTCAATCCTGCTGCCGGCGCCCCACGGCGTCACGACGGTGACGGTGACGACTCCGAGCGGCCGCGCCGTGCAGGGCCGGGTCACCCGCGGCGTCGTGAGCTTCACCGAGACCGACGAGGCCGGGATCTACACGCTGTCGACGGCGCGCGGCGAGATGCGGGTGGCGGTCAATTTGATGAACGCCGAGGAGTCGAACCTGGCGCCGCATCCGCTCCCGGCGCCGACCGGGCATGGTCCCGCCGCCGCGCCGGTGCCGGTCCAGCGCGAGCTGTGGCCGCTGTTCGTCATCCTGGCCGTGGTGCTCCTCGCGGGCGAAGGGCTGCTCTACTGGCGGCGCCAGAGCGCGGGGCGGCTGCGCCTGCCGGCCGGCCCGGGCGACCGCTGGGCCCTGGCGCTGCGTGGCGCGCTGGTGGTCGTCCTTTGTCTCACCTTGCTGCGGCCGACGCTGCCGCGATGGGTCGACCGGATGAACGTCGTGTTCTTGCTGGACCTGTCGGACAGCGTGAGCCTCGCCTCGCGCGAGCGCGCCTACCGCTTCGTCGCCGAAGCCGGTAAGCACATGAAGAGCGGCGACCGCAACAGCGTGATCGCGTTCGGCGAGCAGGCGGTCGTCGACCAGCCCCTCGCCAGCCGCCCGGCTATCGACCGCCCGAAGGCCCAGGTCGATGGGCGCGGGACGAACATCTTCCAGGCGATCCAGCTGGCGCTCGCGATGCTTCCGCCGGGCCAGGCGAACCGCATCGTCATGCTGACGGACGGGCGCCAGAACGCCGGCAACGCGCTCGCCGGAGCCCAGGCCGCCAAGGATGTCGCGGCGGACATCCACTACGTCGCGGCGCCGCTGACCTTCACACAGGAGGTCGTCGCCGAGGCGATGGTGCTCCCGCACGAGGTCAAGTTCGGCGAGCCGTTCCAGGCGAAGGTCGTGGTGTGGAGTCATCGTGACACCGAGGGGCGGCTCTCGCTCTTCCGCAACAGCGAGTTCCTGGGCTCACAGGTGGTGCGGTTGACGGCGGGTAAGAACGTCTTCAGCTATCGGCAGTCGCTCGACGCCAGCGGCATCCACGTCTATCAGGCGGCGATGGAAGTCGACGGCGACACGATCGAGGACAACAACCGGGCGGTCGGCGCCGTCGTGGTCCGCGGCCGGCCGCAGGTGTTGCTGGCCGATCGCGACCGGAGCCACGCGCAGTCCCTGGCCGGCGCCCTGCGCTCGCAGAGCATCGACGTGACCGTGGTGGAGCCGCCGCAGATCCCGGCTGACCTGGCGGGGCTCCAGAAGTATGACGGGGTGGTGCTCTCGAACGTCTCGTCGCTCAAGCTGACGCGACAGCAGATGGGGTACATCCGCGACTACGTCCGCGACTACGGCGGTGGCCTCGTCATGGTCGGCGGCGAGGAGAGCTTCGGCCTCGGCGGATACTACCGCACCCCGATCGAGGAGGCGCTTCCGGTCACGATGGAAGTCAAGCAGAAGGTCGAGATCCCGAGCCTCGCCGTCGTGCTCTCGATCGACCGCTCCGGCTCCATGGCGATGTCCACCGACGAGAAGGTGACGAAGCTCGACCTCGCGAAGGAGGCCTCCCACCTCGTGGTGGACCTGCTCGACGAGCGCAACGAGGTCGGGGTCATGAGCTGGGACACCGAGTTCATCTGGGACGCGTCCGTGCGTCCGGCCAAGGACAAGGCGGCGATCCATCACGCGATCGCGACCATCAAGGCGGGCGGCGGCACCGACGGCTATCCGGCGCTGAAGGAGTCGTACCAGGTCCTGTTCGAGCGGCCCGCGCTGCTCAAGCACGTGATCTTCCTCTCCGACGGGCAGATGACGCGCGGCGACTTCCAGGGGCTGCTGCGCCGGATGGCGAAGGACAAGATCACCGTGTCGACGGTCGCGATCGGCAAGGACGCGGACGTCCAGCTCATGGTGGACGTCGCCAAGTGGGGCAAGGGTCGCTTCTACTACACCGAGGACTCCCAGACGATCCCCCGCATCTTCACGCTCGAGACGCAGCTGGCCTCCAAAGCGTCGCTCGTGGAGCAACCGTTCAAGCCCCAGCTGACGTCGCCGGGCCACGAGGCGGTCCAGGAGATCGACTGGAAGAACGTGCCGCCCCTCGGGGGCTACGTCGCGAGCACGCTGAAGTCGACGGCGGACCTGGTCCTGATGAGCCATCAGGAAGATCCCGTGCTCGCCACCTGGCGGTACGGCCTCGGGCGCTCCGTCGCGTTCACGTCGGACGCCAAGGCGAAGTGGGCCGTGCTCTGGCTCCGGTGGCGCGACTTCAATCGATTCTGGTCGCAGCTGATCCGCTGGACGCTGCGGAGCGGGTCGCGCAGCGATACCGTCGCGATCGTCGAGCGACGGGAGAACATGGGCGAGATCGTGGTCGATGCCGTCGACCCGAAGGGGGAGTTCATCAACTTCCTCGACTCACAGGTTGGCGTGGTCGCGCCCAACCGTGAGCGGACGGTGATCGACCTCGAGCAAGTGGCGCCCGGGCGATACCGCGGTCGGTTCCCGGCCGCGCAAGAAGGCGTGTACCTGGTGGGCATGGCCCAGCGGCGGAACGATCGCGTCGTCGGTTCGCAGCTCGCGGGATTGGTGGTACCGTACGCCCAGGAGTTGCGCGACCTCGGCGTCGACGAGAGCCTGCTGCGGGAATTGGCCGAGCTGACGGGCGGGGGAGCGCTCGCGAAGCCGCAGGACGCGTTCTTGACGTCGCGGCGGCAGTCCCGCATCGCGGTGGAGGTGTGGCCGTGGCTCGTCGGCCTGGTCGCGCTGATGCTCGTCCCGGACATCGCCCTGCGACGCGTCGGTCCCGGAGCGTTCGCGCGGGTGGCCATGCTCGTCCGTCGGGGTCTCCGAAGGAAGGAGGTTCCATGATGCGTCGACTTGGGGGGCGGTCGCGGATCGTCGCGGCGTTCGCGTGTCTCCTCGCGCTGTCCGTGGCGAGTGGGTCGAGCGCCGACACGAAGCTCCGGGTGGTGGTGATCATGCCGTTCGACGGGACGACGCTCGAGCGCGAAGAACAATGGATGGGCGAGGCGGTCGCACAGATCCTCGCCCTCGGGCTGGCGCAGCACCCGGCGTTCGTCCAGATCGAACGTGGGCGCCTGCGGGCGGCCGGCCGGGTGGACGTGTGGAGCGAAGCGTTGGTCACCCAGGCGGCGCGCGCCGTGCGCGCCGACGCCGCCCTCTTCGGTCGTATCGAGCGTCGCGGGAGCGACCTGGCCGTGGTACCCCAGCTGCTGGAGGTCAAGCAGGGCGGGGCCGACGTCGTGAGCCTCGAACCGGTGACGGCGCCGTCGGGCGAGCTGTTCGGTCGGCTCGCGGCGTTGCCGGTGACGTACGCGCGCTCGCTCCGCGTCTCCCTGACCGACGCCGACGTTGCCCGCATCGAGAAGGCCGCGCGCCCGACCCGAGTGCCGCGGGCTTTCGAGCTGTTCGCCCGGGGCCAGATCGCGGCGATGCGCGGCGACCAGGAGAGCAACGAGGCGGCGGTCGATCTGCTGTCGCGGGCGATCGAGGTCGATCCGAGCTTCGTCGTGGCGACCTACACGCTCGGCGTCGTGCACTCGGCGCTCGGCAACCGCTGGAAGGCCGCCGCGCAGTTCCGTGCCTCGACGCAGCTCGACGCTTCCTACCCGGAGCCGGCCAAGGCGCTCGGTGACCTCTACCTGTCGCAGCCCAGGCGTCTCTTCGACCAGGCCGTGGAGGCGTACGGCAAGGCGATCGAGCTCCGGCCCTTCTTCGCCGACGCCTACGTCGGGCTCGGCGACGCCAAGGCCGCGAAGAGCGACATCGACGGCGCCATCGCCGCCTACCAGAAGGCGCTCGTGTACAACCCCGTCAACCCTCGAGTGCACATGAGCCTGGGGAAGATCTACTACGGCGAGAAGGGGCTCTACTACGAGGCGGTCACCGCGTACAAGCGGGCGATCGATCTCGATCCGCAGTCGGTCGACGCGCGCATGGGGCTCGGCGAGGTGTACGAGGAGAAGGGCCTCTACAAGGAGGCGACCGAGGAGTATCGCCGCGTGATCGAGATCGACGGCAAGCACACGGGCGCCATGTACAATCTCGCGCTCGTCTACGAGAAGGTCGACCCTCGGGCGGCGATCGCTCAGTGGGAGCGCTACATCGAGCTCGCCTCGCCCCTGGCGACGGAGAAGGACTGGGTCGACGTCGCCCGCCAGCACCTGCGAAAGCTCAAGAATCAGGTCAAGGACTAGTCGGCTCCGTCGCCGGTCGCACCCCGTCGGGCGCCCGCGATCGTCGCGCGCCTCGGCGTCTCCGCGGGCGTTGACCGCGCGATACGGCACACGTCCTGAGCCTGCCCCGTGAATGTATGCCGAGCCGCGCCGCGGCTACGGCTATCATAGCCACGATGCGGCGGCCAGGTCAGGGATCGCGGGGGATCATGTGGATGAGCTGAGGAAGGACCCGACGCGAGGTCACTGGGTCCTCATCCGTCCGAAGGCCAAGCCCATTCGGCAGACGGAGTGCCCGTACTGTCCGGGCGCCGAGCACCTCACCGGGCCGGAGATCGCCGCGTATCGTCCCGAGGGATCGGCTGCGAACGCTCCGGGGTGGACCGTCCGCGTCGTCCCCGAGCCGGACGCGTACTTCCGGATCGAATGGGAGCTCGTCCGCGAGGGCGTCGGCATGTTCGACATGATCAACCCGCGCGGGGCGAGCGAGCTCGTCGTCGAATCGGCCCGCCACGACGACACGCTCGCGACGATGGATCCCGCGACGCTCGAGGCGGTGCTGTGGATGTACCGCGATCGGCTCCTCGACCTCAAGCGCGACGGCCAGATTCGCGACATCCTGGTGTCCCGCCGCCACAAGAAGCCCGGAGTGGCGAGCCACCATCCATACTCGCGCGTCACGGCGATCCCGATCGTCTTCGACGAGACGCGCCGGGAACTACGCGAGGCGCGCGAGTACTACCAGTACAAGCGGCGCTGCCTCTACTGCGACATCCTCCGCCAGGAGATCGGCGCCGAGGAGCGCATCGTGCGGCAGACGCCGGCGTTCACCGCGGTGGTTCCGTACGCGCCGCGCGTGCCGCTCGAGACGTGGATCCTGCCGCGCCAGCACGGGTGCTCGTTCGAGGAGGCGATTCGCGCCGAGAACGCCGCGGACCTGGCGCGGCTTCTCTCCGAGTACTTCCGCACCCTCGCGCGCGGGTTCGGCGACCCCGGGTACGAGATGGTGCTCCACACCGCGCCGAACCTCCGGTCACGCATCCTGCAAGGGGACTGGGCCACGATCCGCGACGACTACCACTGGCACATCGAGATCATGCCCGAGCCGGAGCACGCCAATCGAGTCGGCGGCATCTTCGTCAACGAGACGCGCCCGGAGGTTTCCGCGGCGGAGCTACGCCAGGCCTGGACCGATCAGGGCTAGGCCCGGCCATAGGAGCCGATCCGAGTCCGGTGCGCTGGTGATATCTATGCCTGTGAAAGAACTCGGATTTCTGGCTCCGACCTAGTCGAAGACCACTACGATCCGCGCCCCTCCCCTCGAGTGTCGCAACCGCTCGTGGATCCCGGGCTCGAGGCCGAGCCGTGTCGGACGTCTCGGGCACCGCAGGCCTTTCCAGTTGACGCCGGGCGGCACCGGTGTGAGAATGCGACTGAAACAGTCGCCGATAGAAATGGTCGGTAGTAAGGAGCCTTGCTATTACAAGGTGTTCGTTCGGACGCGAGGGCTAGGACGATGCTTCGCTTTACCAAGCGCGCCGATTATGGGCTGATGGCGATCCACTACATCGCCACCCACGACGAGCTCGGTGCGGTCAGCGCAAAGCGGATCGCGGAGGAGTTCGGGATACCGCCCGAGCTGCTCGCGAAGATCTTGCAGCGCCTCGCGAAGCGCCGGCTGATCGTCAGCCAGAACGGCCCCAAGGGGGGATACGCGCTGACCCGCCATCCGAGCGACATCTCTGTCGGGGAGGTCGTCCGGGCGCTCGAGGGGCCGATCAGCATCGTGAGTTGCCTCGACCACGGCGGGTGCCCGCAGGAGCTGCGCTGCAACCTCAAGCGGCCCGTGCAGAAGCTGCAGACGGCGATCAGCCAGCTACTCGACACCATGAGCTTGGCCGAGCTGAGCAATCAGGGCGTCCCCGAAGTGCTGTCGATCAAGTGAGGCAGGGCGCGCGCCCGGGAGAGATGGAGAGAGCCAGATGACGCTGAAGTTCCCCATTTTCATGGACTCGCAGTCGACCACGCCCGTGGATCCACGGGTCGTGGACGCCATGATCCCCTACTTCACCGAGAAGTTCGGCCATCCCGCGAGCCGGAATCATTCCTTCGGCTGGGAGGCCGAAAGCGCTGTCGACCGCGCGCGCGAGCAGATCGCGAAGATCATCGGCGCCCGGGACCCCAAGGAAGTGATCTTCACGTCCGGCGGGACCGAATCGATCAATCTCGCGATCAAGGGCGTCGCCGAGATGTACCGGGAGAAGGGCAATCACATCGTCACCACCGTCATCGAGCAGCGGGCGAGCCTGGACGTCTGCAAACGGCTGGAGCGGCACGGCTACGAGGTCACGTACGTCCCCGTGCAGCCCGACGGGCTGGTGGACGTCGAGACGATTCGCCGGGCGATCACGGACAAGACGATCCTCATCTCGGTCATGTTCGCGAACAACGAGGTCGGCACCATCCAGGACATGGCCGCGATCGGCCGCCTCGCCAAGGAGAAGGGGATCATCTTCCACGCGGACGCCACGCAGGCCGTTGGCAAAATTCCGGTGAGCGTCGAGGCGGCGGGGATCGACCTTCTGTCGTGCACCGCCCACCTGATCTACGGTCCGAAGGGCGTCGGTGCGCTGTACGTCCGGCGCAAGGCGCCGCGGGTCCGCATCGCCCCGTTGATCGACGGCGGCGGGCACGAGCGGGGGATGCGGTCCGGGACCTTGCCGGTGCCGCTCATCGTCGGCTTTGGACGCGCGGCCGAGCTCTGCGGCGAGGTCATGGCGGAGGAAGGCGCGCGCCTCGCGAAGCTGCGCGACCGCCTGCAAGACATGATTCTCTCGAACGTCGACGAGGCGTACCTGAACGGGCACCCGGAGCGGAGGCTGCCGCACAACCTGAACATCTCGTTCGCGTACGTCGAGGGCGAGTCGGTCCTGATGGGCCTCAACAAGGAGAGCGCGCTCTCCTCGGGCTCGGCCTGCACCTCGTCGACGCTCGAGCCGTCCTACGTGATCGGCGCGCTCGGGGCCAGCGCCGAGCTCGCTCACTCGTCGATCCGGTTCAGCCTGCACCGGTTCAGCACCGAAGAGGAAGTCGAGCACGTCGGCGCCCGGACCATCGAGGTGGTCAAGCGGCTGCGGGAGATGTCGCCCCTCTACGAGCTGGCGAAAGAGGGCGTCGATTTGAAGTCCATTCGATGGAAGGCCGACTAAAGGGGGGTCAGACCATGGCCTATAGCGAAAAGGTCGTCGACCACTACAACAACCCACGCAACGTCGGGTCCTTCACGAAGGACACCCCGGGGGTGGGGACGGGGCTCGTCGGGGCGCCGGAATGCGGCGACGTGATGAAGCTCCAGATCAAGGTCAATGTCGACACGGGCATCATCGAGGACGCGAAGTTCAAGACGTTCGGGTGCGGCAGCGCCATCGCGTCGTCGAGCCTGGCCACCGAATGGCTGAAGGGCAAGTCCGTCGACGAGGCGGCCAAGATCAAGAACACGGACATCGTGAACGAGCTCAAGCTGCCGCCCGTGAAGATCCACTGCTCGGTGCTGGCGGAGGACGCGATCAAGGCGGCGCTGGCCGACTACCGGGAGAGGCACGCCCCGGCGGACGCCCGGGTGTCGTCCGAGTAGCGATCGGGAGGAAGAAACCCTATGGCGGTCACACTGTCCGAGGCGGCGGCGAAACAGGTGAAGGAGCTCAAGCAGGCTCAGAACCTGCCGGAGACCGTGTTTTTGCGCATGGGTGTGAAGGGGGGCGGGTGCTCGGGCTTGTCGTACTCCCTGGAGTTCGACAGCGAGATCGGGCCCCACGACAAGGAGTTCGAGATCGACGGGATCAAGGTCGTGGTCGACAAGAAGAGCTACCTGTACCTGAACGGTACGACGCTCGACTACGTCCAGCAGGGACTGACGGGTGGCTTCACCTTCGTCAACCCCCAGGCGAAGTCGAGCTGTGGATGCGGCACGTCGTTCTCGGCGTAGGCGGGTCCGCGAACCCCACGGAACGGGCCCGGCGAAGGGCCCGTTCGTATTTTGAGGCGCAGCGCATGGATCACTTCGAGGTGTTCGGGTTGCCGCGACGGCTCGGCATCGACGCCACCGAGCTGCAGCGCAAGTTCTACGAGCTCTCGCGGCGCGGGCACCCGGACTTCCACCAGGCGGCGTCGCCGGAGCGCCAGGCGGAGATTCTCGAGGCGTCCGCGCGCCTCAACGCCGCGTACCGGGCGTTGCGGGATCCGATCGCGCGAATCGAATACCTGGTCCGCCTCGAAGAGGGACGTGACACACGCGAGGGCGCCACGGTGAAGCCGAAGGCGCCGCCCGAGCTGCTCGAAGAGATGTTCGAGATCCAGGAGGCGCTCCAGGAGGCGCAGGCATCCGGTCAACCCGGAGGGCTGGAGCCCGCCGCCCGGGACACGCTCGTCGCCCAGCGCGAGCGCCTGCTCGCGCGCTACCAGGCGGCGGAAGCCCGGCTGCGCGGCCCCCTCAGCGGGGCGTGGGACGCGGGCGGGCCCGCCGAGCGGGCCGGCGCCCTCGCCGTCTTCAAGGAGACGCTGGCGGCCCGCGCGTATTTGCGGACGGTCATCGACGACATCGACGAGGCGCTCGGAGGGACACCGGAGGGCCATGTCTCGCATCGTCGGCATTGATCTCGGCACCACCAACAGCCTCGTCGCCTACGTCGACGAGAAGACCCGCCTGCCCAGGGTCATCCCCGATCGCGACGGGCAGGTGCTCTTGCCGTCGATCGTTTCCTTCACGAGCGAGGGCGTGCTGGTCGGCGCCGCGGCGAAGCGGCAGCTCGTCCGCCGGCCCGAGTCGACCGTCTATTCGGTGAAGCGACTGATGGGCCGTGGTTACGACGACGTCAAGGAAGAGCTCTGCTACCTCCCCTTCAAGGTGCTGCCGTGCGAGGGCATCGTGAAGATCCAGATCGGCAGCCGCGAGGTCACGCCGCCCGAGGTGTCGGCGATCGTGCTCAAGTCCCTCAAGGAGCGCGCCGAGGCCCACTTCGGCGAACCGATCGAGAAGGCCGTCGTCACCGTCCCCGCGTACTTCAACGACAGCCAGCGCCAGGCGACCAAGGACGCCGGCCGCATCGCGGGGCTCGACGTCGTGCGCATCGTCAACGAGCCGACGGCGGCCTCCCTCGCCTATGGGCTCCAGCGCATCCGCGAAGGCCTGGTCGCCGTCTACGATCTCGGCGGCGGGACGTTCGACATCTCGATCCTGAGAGTGAAGGACGGGGTGTTCGAGGTCCTGGCGACGAACGGGAACACGCACCTGGGCGGCGACGATTTCGATCGCGCGATCGTGCTGTGGCTGCTCGACGACGTCCGCGAGAGGCACGGCGTGTACCTCGGGCGCGATCTCGAGGCGATGCAGGAGCTGCGGCTCGCGGCCGAGGCGGCCAAGGTCCGCCTGTCGTCCGCTGACCGGACCGTCCTGACGATCCCATTCGACGGGTTCACGTATCATCGCGAGATCACGCGCGCCGAGCTCGAGCGGCTGATCGAGCGGCTCGTGGACTCCACCCTCCTCCCGTGCCGGATGGCCCTCGCCGACGCGGGGCTGGCGCCGTCGGACATGGACGAGGTGGTCCTGGTCGGAGGCTCGACGCGAGTCCCGCTCGTGCGGCGGCGGGTGCAGGAGCTCTTCGGCAAGACGCCGCACAGCCAGCTCAATCCCGACGAGGTGGTCGCGCTGGGCGCCGCGGTCCAGGCGCACATCCTGGCGGGCGGCATCACGGACATGCTGCTGCTCGACGTGACCCCGCTGTCGCTGGGGATCGAAACGCTCGGCGGCATCGTGAGCGTCCTGATACCCCGGAACACGACCATCCCCACGAGCGCGCGCGAGCTGTTCACGACGTCGGTGGACGGCCAGCGCGTCGTCGACATGCACGTCGTCCAGGGCGAGCGCGAGCTCGCCAAGGACTGTCGCTCGCTCGCCCGATTCGAGCTCTCGGGCATCGACCCGATGCCGGCGGGGATGCCGAAGATCGAGGTCGTGTTTCTCATCGACGCCAACGGCATCCTGAACGTGACCGCCACCGAGCTCCGCACCGGCAAGGCCGCCGCGATCGAGGTGAAGCCGACCTACGGCCTCTCGGAGGCGGACGTCGAGCGGATGGTCGAAGAGTCGTTCACCTACGCCGAGGCCGACGTGGAGGCGCGCCTGCTCGTCGAAGCCCGCAACGAGGCCGACACCGTCATGACGCACGTCGAGCGCGCGCTCGGCCAGGGTCGCCAGCTGATCGGCGCCGACGAGCACCAGTCCATCGTGGCGGCCCTGGAGGCGCTGCGGAGCGCGCGCGCGACCGACGACCGGGATCTGATCCGGGAGTCGACCACCGGGTTGAACCGCGCCACCGAGCATCTCGCCGACCTGATGATGGACGCGGCGCTCAAGGGGGCGCTCGCGAGCCGGCGCGCCGACGAGATCATGGAGAAGTGATGGCCGTCCACAAGGTGACCTTCCTGCCGCTCAACGTGACCGTCGAGGTCGACGACGAGAAGTATCCGCTCGCCGACCACGGCAAACCGGGCTCGATCCTGGACATCGCCCTCGCCAACGACGTTCATCTCGAGCACAACTGCGGGGGGAGCTGCGCCTGCACGACCTGCCACGTCGTCGTGAAGGAAGGGGAGGAGAATCTCTCCGAGATGCAGCCCGACGAAGAAGACCGGCTCGACACGGCGGAGGGGCTCACCATCCACTCGCGGCTCGGCTGCCAGGCGGTCGTGCGCGGCAACGTCGTCGTGGAGATCCCGAAGTGATCACGTGGCGGGACACCGAGGATATCGCGATCGCGCTCAATGAAGGCCACCCGGAGCTCGATCCCCTGACGGTCAGGTTCACCGACCTCCACCGGTGGGTGACGGAGCTTGCGGGCTTCACGGACGATCCCAAGGCGTCCAACGAAAAGATCCTGGAGGCGATCCAGATGGCCTGGCTGGAGGAGTACCGGGACCGATGAGCCCGACGAGCGCGGCTGAACGCCTACCAGGTGACGACGTGGTCGGATTCGAAGATGAGGTCGAGCAGCTGGCTGTAGGACAGGTCGCCGTCGAGCCGGCGAAGCGGGACTCCGTCCGGCAGGTCGGGCGCGGCGCCGCCCGGCAGGAGGACCACCGTGACGCGGTCGCCGGCGCGCACCTGCTGGCCGAGCACCACGCGCGCGAGGGCCGTGTCCGGGCTCTTGAGCAGGTGGAGCACGGTGGCCATCAGAACACGAGGAAGCGGCGGCCCCGCTGGACGAGGCCGGCGATCTCCTCGCGAGTGACGGGGATGACCTGGTGGCCCTCGGCGTTCCAGCCCGGGTCGGCGGGCACCGCGCCCGTCTCGACGTGGAAAGGCACCCCGAGCGCCTTGAGATTCGCCCGGAATTTTGCGATGTCGTCACCGTCGACCAGGTCGTCGGTGTCCTCGTCGAGGAGGTGGACGCCGGGACCCAGCAACACGAAGGTGACGTCGTTCTCGCCCGCCACGACGCCGAGGCCGATGCGCATCGCCTCGTTCGCCCGGTGGGACGCGCGCGGGTCCGTCGAGATCAGGACGATGACCGGCGGGCTCTCGACCACGGAGTCAGTTGAGCGCGATGAAGCGGTCGGTGGCGTTGATCAGGTCCGTCAGAACGACGAGACCGCAGTAGGTCACGGTGTCCGCGTCGCGAAGCGGGATGCGCCGCTTCTGGCAGCCGTAAGCGCACACGAAGAGCTTCGCGCCGCGCTCCGGCAGCGCACGGATTCGAGGGTCGTCGAGCGCGCGGACGCCGTCGTCGATGAGGTACAGGTAGAGGTCGGCGCCGCGGTCGAGCGCCGCGCCCGAAAGCCCCACCGCCGTCTCGAGGTTGGGATGCTCGAGCCCGGTCGACAGGAGCACGCCGAGCTTCTTCTTCGCGAGATCCATCCGGAGGCGAGCGTAGCATCGTAAAAAATGGAGAGCAAGCCGATGACTCGTCGAGTCTATTTGGATCACAACGCGTCGACGCCCGTTCACCCCGAAGTGCTGGCCGAGATGCTTCCGTACTTCGCGGAGGTCTACGGGAATCCCTCGAGCATCCACGGGTTCGGGCGTGAGGCGCGCGAGGGGCTGGACCTGGCGCGCGAGCGCGTCGCGCGGTTTCTCAAGGTCTCCGCGCAGGAGATCGTCTTCACCTCCGGCGGGACCGAGTCCGACAACTTCGCGGTGAAGGGACTCGCCGGGGCCCGCGGGAAGGGGCATCTCATCACCTCGCAGGTGGAGCACCACGCGGTCCTGCGCGCGTGTCGGGCGCTGGAGGCGCAGGGCTTCGACCTGACCTGTGTGGGCGTGGACGAGTTCGGGATGGTCGAGCCTGACGAGGTGCGCCGCGCGATTCGACCGGACACCCTGGCGATCAGCATCATGCACGCGAACAGCGAGGTCGGGACGATCCAGCCGATCGCGGCGATCGGCCGCATCGCCCGGGAGCACGGGATCCCGTTCCACGTCGACGCGGTCCAGACCTTCGGCAAGCTCCCGCTTGACGTGGACGCCCTCGGGATCGACGCGCTCTCGTTTTCGGCCCACAAGATCTACGGCCCGAAAGGCGTCGCCGGGCTCTTCATCCGCAAGGGCACGAAGATGGTGGCGGTCCAGCACGGAGGCGAGCACGAGCGGCGCCGTCGGGCCGGCACCGAGAACGTGGCGGGCATCGTCGGGCTCGGCAAGGCGGTCGAGGTTCGCGCGCGCGACATGGACGCGGAGGCGGAGCGGGTCGCGGCGCTGCGCGACCGGCTCTGGGACGGCGTGCGCGCGCGGGTGCCGGACGTGAAGCTGTCCGGTCATCCGGTCCAGCGACTTCCGGGCACGGCGAGCCTCCTGTTCCGTCACGTGGAGTCCGAGTCGATCGTGCTCGGTCTGGACCTGAAGGGGATCGGCGTGTCGGCGGGCTCGGCCTGCACCTCCGGCAACGTCGAGCCGTCGCACGTCCTGGTCGCGATGGGCGTCTCAGTCGACTGGGCGATGGGCGCCGTCCGGTGCTCGCTCGGGCGGTCGACGAGCGCCGCCGACATCGACTACGTCGTCGACTCCGTCGAGCCCCTCGTCCGCAAGCTGCGGCAGGCGATGCCCGTCGGTGCCGCGTGAGGTACAGTCCCACGCTCGTCGACCACTTCCTGAATCCCCGGAACGCCGGGATGATGCGGGAGCCCGACGGCGTCGGCGAGAACGAGTACGAGGGGTGCGGCGATCTGACCCGCTTCTTCCTGCGTGTCCGCGACGGTCGCGCCGTGGAGATCCGCTTCCAGACCTACGGCTGTGGCCCGACGATCGCGGCGGCGAGCATGGCGAGCGAGCTCTACCGCGGACGGCTCGTCGGTGACCTCTGCCGGCTCGAGGCCGGCGAGATCGAGCGCGCCCTCGACGGGCTCCCGGACGATCGCCGGCACGCGGCCGACATCACCGCGGGCGCGCTCCGGGCGGCGGCCGCCCAGTACCAGGCGCGGCAGAGCTGACCCGTGTTCGCCGAGATCGGGCGCGACGTCCGGGCGGTACGGGAGCGGGACCCGGCCGCCCGATCGACGCTCGAGGTGCTGCTCTGCTATCCCGGCGTGCACGCGCTCGCCTTCCACCGCGTCGCCCACGCGATCTGGCGGCGCGGCTGGACGATCCCGGCCCGCTTCCTCTCGCAAGTGGCCCGGTTCCTCACGGGAATCGAGATCCATCCCGCGGCGAAGCTCGGGCCCGGGCTCTTCATCGACCACGGCATGGGGGTGGTCATCGGCGAGACCGCGGAGGTCGGCGAGAACGTCACCTTGCTGCAGGGCGTGACCCTCGGCGGCACGAGCCTCAAGCGGGAAAAGCGCCATCCGACCCTCGGCAACAACGTCGTCGTCGGGGCCGGCGCCAAGATCATCGGGGCCTTCAAGATCGGCGACGGCAGCCGGATCGGCGCCGGCTCGGTCGTCGTCCGCGAGGTGCCGCCGAACTCCGTTGTCGTCGGGGTTCCCGGCCGGGTAACATATCGCGACGGGCAGCGGGTGGCCGGCGAGATCGATCTCGACCAGACCGACCTCCCGGATCCCGTGAGCAAGGCGATCGAGCAACTCGTCGACCGGATCCGTGCACTCGAGAGTGAGCTCGAGACGCTGCGAAAGACAATCGAGGAGGAACGTGCGTGAACCCCAAGGACATGCTGAGCCTCAAGGAAGCCTCGACCTATCTCGGCATGGATGAGCGAGCGCTCGCGTCGCTCGCCAGCGAGCGGCGCATCCCCTCCGTCCAGCTCGACGGCGCCTGGATGTTCTCCAAGAAGTCGATCGACAAATGGCGGGGGCAGCAGACGCCGCCCCAGTGATCTCGCGCGGCCAGGCCTGGTCGGTTCTCACCGAGTTCACCAGGAGCGACGGCCTCCGCAAGCACGCGCGCGCCGTCGAGGCGTCGATGCGCGCCTACGCCGGCCGGTACGGCGCGGATCCCGACGTCTGGGGCATGGCCGGCATCCTGCACGACTTCGACTACGAGATGCATCCGCGCGCCCCGCACCATCCCCTGAAGGGCGCCGAGATCCTCCTGGCCCGGTCGATTCCCGAGCCGATCGTGTACGCCATCCTCGCCCACGCGGACTACTCCGGCCTGCCGCGCGTCTCGCGGCTCGACCGAGCGCTCTACGCCTGCGACGAGCTCTCCGGCTTCGTCCACGCGGTCGCCCTCGTCCGTCCCGGGCGTGTGATCAGCGGCCTCGAGCCGCCGTCCGTCCGGAAGAAGCTCAAGGACAAGGCGTTCGCGCGCACGGTCAACCGCGAGGATGTCTACCGGGGCGCCGGCGAGCTCGGTGTCGACCTCGACGAGCACATCGCGTTCGTCATCGCCGCGCTGACCGATGTCGCCTCCGAAATCGGCCTCAGCCGCGGGTGACTCGGCGGCGGGACGGCGGGCTGTGCCCTCGGGGACCACGCTAGCCGCAGTCCCTCGACGTAATCCCTCCGGCGTTGCGATGCGATCAACCCTGACAACACGGGTCCCCGAGGGCACAGCCCGCCGTCCCGCCGCCGAGTCACCCGCGATTCCCCGTAGAGATTGGGCACCCGGACGTTGCGCCGAGGCTCTCGCAACGTGACCGACGAGGGCAGAGCACTCGTCCCCGGTGGCGCGGCGGCGCGGGCGATCACGCACGTCGACATGGACGCGTTCTACGCGGCGATCGAGCAGCGCGATCGCCCGGAGCTGCGCGGCCGCCCGGTCATCGTCGGCGCCAGCCCGACCGGCCGCGGTGTCGTCTCGGCGGCCTCCTACGAGGCGCGGCGATTCGGTGTCCGCTCGGCGATGCCGATCGGCCGCGCGGCGAGGCTCTGCCCGGACGGCGCCTTCCTGCCCGTGGACATGCGGAAGTACCAGCGCGTTTCGGTCGAGATCATGGGGATCCTCGCCGACTTCTCGCCGCTGGTGGAGCCCGTATCGGTCGACGAGGCGTTCGTGGACCTTGGCGGGACCGAGACGCTCTTCGGAAGCCCGCTGGACGCGGTCCGTCTGATCAAGCGTCGGATCCTGACCGAGACCGGGCTGACGGCCTCCGCCGGGCTCGCCGCGAACAAGTTCGTCGCCAAGGTGGCGTCCGATCTGGAGAAGCCCGATGGGCTCGTGGTCGTCGCGGCCGGCGACGAGGCGCGCTTCCTCGGGGCCTTGCCCATCGAGCGCCTCTGGGGCGTGGGTCGGGTGATGGCCAAAGAGCTTCGCGACCTCGGGTTCACGGCGATCGGTCAGCTCCAGCGGGCGCCGCGCGCCGTCCTCGCCGGGCGGTTCGGGAAGCACGGCGACGCGCTCTACGACCTCGCGTTCGGGCGTGACGATCGTCCGGTCGAGCCGTTCGGTCTGCCCAAATCGATCGGGGCGGAGGAGACGTTCGGCGTCGACTGCACGAACGCGGAGCAGCTCAAGACGACGCTGCGGGCGCACGCCGAGCGGGTGGCCGCCGAGCTGAGAGACGGCGGGTTCTCGGCCGGGCGCGTCACGGTCAAGCTGCGCCTGGCTCCCTTCGAGACGCACACGCGCAGCGTCACGGGGGAGCCGACCCAGGACGGCCTCGAGCTGTATCGGCGCGCGCTGGCGCTCCTCGAGCGCGACCCGGTCACGCGGCCGGTGCGCCTCATCGGGCTCTCGGCGTCACGACTGGGACCGGCCGGGACGGGCCAACTGGACCTCCTCGACCCCGCGGCCCTCCGCCGCGAGCGCCTGGCGCGTGTGGTCGACCGGCTGACCGCTCGGTTCGGTCAGGGCGCCGTCGTGCCCGCGACTCTCTTGAGCCGCGGGCGCGTCGACGACTGATGGAAGCGCCGGTCCGGGCTAGTAGCTGAGCGGATCGGTCAAGCGCACCCAGCGGCCACCCTTGACCACCGCCAGGAAGGACGAGCTCGCGCCCTGGTGCTTGTCAGGGCCGAAGCTCGCCTCGGGCCCGTTGAAGATGTCGCGGTAGCTCCTGATGGATTCCATCCCACGGACGAAGTTGTCGAGCGTCAGCTCGGGACCCGTCTTGTCGAGCGCCACCACGGTCAGGTCAGCGGCCACCCAGCCGTAGACCGCGCCGATGTTCGGGTCGACCTTGTAGCGCTCCTTGTAGCGATCGAACCAGCCCTGCGCGGCGGGGCTCAGCGTGTCGCGGTACGGCATGTCGGTCAGGCCCATGGCGTGGAGCCCTTCGGTGACGCCGCCCTGCGCCGCGGCGACGAAGAGATCGTAGCTGGCCGTGGAGCCGAGGAAGTCGACGTCCGTCCAGCCGATCTTCCGCGCCGTCGCGTACGGCACGATCGAGTCGCGCACGATCGTGCCCAGCACGACGAGGTCACAGCCGGCCGCCTTGAGCTTGGTGACCTGGGCCGTGAAGTCCTGGTCGGTCGGCTTGTGAGTGGCCGTCTCGACGACCTTCAGCTTCATCTTGTCGGCCTGCGCCTGAACGCCGTCCAGCACCTCCTTGCCGAAGTCGGTGTCCTGGTACATGGCGCAGAGCGCCTTCTTGCCCTTCTTGGTCACGAAGTAGTTGATGCCGGCCCGCACCTGGTCGACGTAGGAGGCGGCGCTGTAGAACTTGAGCTTGTGAAAGGGCTCGTACATCGAGCGCGCCGCCGAGAGCGGGAACAGGTTCGGTACGCCCGCGTCGAACTGGTCCTTGAAGAGCGCGTTGTTCATCGGCGTGCCGAGCCCCGCGACCATCGCGAAGATGTGGTCGCGGTTGATCAGCTTGGTGCCGGCCTGCACCGCACGGGGCACCTGATACTGGGTGTCCTCGACCACCAGCCTGACCTTGCGCCCGTGGAGGCCGCCCTTGTCGTTGACCTCGTCGAACCGCATCTTGACGGCGTTCGACGAGGACACACCGTAGGTGGCGGCCGGCCCCGAGAGGTCGGTATGCATGCCGAGCACGATCTCGGTCTTGCTCACGCCGCGGGTCTCCTTCTGCGCCGCCGCGATGGCCGCCAGCGCGACCGCCCCGGCCAGCACGCCCAGAACCACCAGTCGCTTCTTCATCACTCGCTCCTTTCGTAGTGGCGCCGCGCCGATCGGCCACCCGACCCCTCGGCCGCGCTACGCCTCCGTGTACATGGCATCGATCACGTCCTTGTACTTCGCGTTGACGAGCGCGCGCTTCAGCTTCATGGTCGGGGTCAGCTCCTCGTCTTCCGCGGTGAGGATCTGCTCGATGAGGCGGAACTTCTTGATGGTCTCCACGCGGGCCAGCCGTCGGTTCACGTGCTCGATCTCGCCGCCGATCAGCTCCTGGATCTCCCTGGCGCGGCAGAGCGAGGCGAAGTTGGTGAACGGCACGTTCCGCTCTTGCGCGAACTGCGCCACGGTCTCGTGGTCGATCATCACCAGACAGGACAGGAACCGCCGCTGGTCGCCGATCACGACGGCGTCCGCGATGTAGGGCGAGAACTTGAGCTGGTTCTCGATCTCCGACGGTGTGACGTTCTTGCCGCCCGCCGTGATGATGATGTCCTTCATCCGGTCCGTGATCCGCACGAATCCCTCGTCGTCCATCACGCCGACGTCGCCCGTGTGGAGCCAGCCGTCGACCACCGTCTCCGCGGTCTTCTGGAGGTTCTTGTAGTAGCCGAGGAAGACGTGCGGGCCCTTCAGGAGGATCTCGCCTCGGGGCGAGATCCGGACCTCCGTGTCGGGGCGGGCGACGCCGACCGTGCCGAGCTTGATGCGATCCGCGGGCATGGCGGTGGCCAGCCCGCAGTTCTCGGTCTGGCCGTATACCTCCCGCATGTCGATCCCGAGCGCCATGTACCACTTGATCAGCTCGGGCGCGATCGGCGCGGCCCCGGTGGCGGCGCCGCGCGCACGGTGCAGCCCCATCGACCGCTTGACGTTGTCGAGGACGAGGAAATCCGCGACCCGGAAGAGCATGCGGAGGCCGAGCCCGGGCCGGCGGCCCGCGATCCGCCGCTCGGCCACGCGCGCGCCGACGGAGATCGCCCAGTGGTAAGCGAGCCGGCCGACGCGGGTCGCGTCCCGCATGCGCAGCGCGACCCCCGAGTAGAACTTCTCCCAGATCCGCGGCACCGCGAAGAAGAGCGCGGGCGCGACCTCGCGGATGTTCTCGGGCACGGTGTCGATGCTCTCGGCGAAGTTCACCGTGGCGCCGGTGCGCAGCGGGCTGAAGACGGTGAACGTGCGCTCGGCGATGTGGCAGAGCGGCAGGAAGGAGAGCTGCTGGTCGCCCTCGTGCACCGCGGTGATGTAGTCGGCGTAGTCGATTTGGAACAGGATGTTGCGGTGGCTCAGCATGGCCCCCTTGGGCGGACCGGTCGTGCCCGAGGTGTAGACGAGGATCGCCAGGTCGTCGGGCCGCGCGATCTCGACCATGTCCTCGAATGCGCCGGGGTGCTCCGTCCCGTAGCGAGCGCCGAGCTCCAAGAGCGCGTCGAACGGCATCACCTGTTCGTCCCGGAAGGCGTGCAGCCCTTCCATGTCGTAGACGATGATTCGCACGAGCTCCGCGCAACGGGCGCGAACCTCGAGAATCTTGTCGAGCTGCTCCTCGTTGGCGGCGAAGAAGAAGCGGGTGCCGCTGTCGTTGACGATGTATTCGACCTGTCGGGCGGCGTCGGTCGTATAGATGCCGTTGGTGACGCCGCCGACCGACATCGTGCCGAGGTCGGTGTAGAGCCACTCCGGGCAGTTGTCGGCGATGATCGAGACCACGTCGCGGGGCCGGAGGCCGAGGGCCAGGAGGCCCAGGCCGACGTGCTTCGCCCGCTCGCCGTACTGAGACCAGCTCACGGCGCGCCACACGCCGAGCTCCTTCTCGCGCATGGCCACCCGGCGCCCCCGCTCGCGGACGACGTGGCGGAACAGCCTGGGCAGCGTGTCCTCGCCGAAGACGGTCCAGGCCCGATCGGCCGAGCGCTCGGTCATCACCGCCATGTCTTCTTCCTCTTCCAGCGCCGCGTGCCGCGGACGCTCGTCTCCTTCATGCCGAGATAGAACTCCTTGATGTCCTCCTTCTCGAGGAGCCGCGCACACGTGTCCTCCATCACGATGCGGCCGACCTCCAGGACGTAGCCGTAGTCGGCGACGTGGAGGGCCATGTGGGCGTTCTGCTCGACGAGCAGCACCGTGACCCCGCGCTCGCGGTTGATCCGGACGATGATCGCGAAGATTTCCTTGACCAGCCGGGGCGAGAGGCCGAGCGACGGCTCGTCCAGCAGCATCATCCGCGGGCGGGCCATGAGCGCGCGGCTGATCGCCAGCATCTGCTGCTCGCCGCCGGAGAGCGAGCCGGCGCGCTGCTCGGCGCGCGATCCCAGGATCGGAAAGTACGAGTAGACCAGCTCGAGGTCCTCGGCGACACCCCCGGCGTCGCGGCGGGTGAAGGCGCCCATCAGCAAGTTGTCGCGCACCGAGAGGAACGGGAACACCTCACGCCCCTCGGGGACGTGGCTGATGCCCAGTCGCGTCACCTTGTCGGGGTCCATGCCCTGGATCTCGCGACCCGCGAAGGTCACCGTGCCCTTCTGCGGGTCCATCACGCCGGAGACGGTCTTGAGGATCGTGCTCTTGCCGGCGCCGTTGGCGCCGAGGATGGCGACGACGGAGCGCTCCGGGACCCCGAAGCTGACACCCCGGATGGCCATGATCGGGCCGTAGTAGGTCTCGAGGTTCGCGACGGCGAGGAGGGGGTCGGCCATTGTCTACCCGCCGAGATAGGCTTTGATGACATCGGGATGGTCCTGCACCTCGCGGGCGCTGCCGAGCGCGATCGGCCGGCCGTAGTTCACCGCCAGCACGCGGTCGGAGACCGAGCTGACCAGGCTCATGTCGTGCTCGACCATCAACACGGTGATGCCCAGGACGGTCCGGATGTCATGGATCCAGAACGCCATGTCCTCGGTCTCCTCGACGCTGAGCCCCGACGAGGGCTCGTCGAGGAGCAAGAGCCGCGGCCGGGTGCAGAGTGCCCGCGCCATCTCGACGACCTTGCGGACGCCGTAGGCGAGGTTGACGACGAGGCTGTCGCGATACGGCTGCAAGTCGAGGAAGTCGATGACCCGCTCCGCCGCCTCGCGGTGCTCCAGCTCGAGTGCCTGCACCCGCGGCAGGAACAGGAGCTCTTCCATGAAGCGCGAGCGTTTGTGCACGTGGCGGCCGAGCAAGAGGTTCTGGAGCACGGTGGCGTGCTCGAAGAGCTCGATGTTCTGGAACGTCCGGGCGATGCCGCGCCGGGCCACCTCGTGGGGCGGCACGCGGGTGATGTCCTGACCGTCGAAGATCATGCGGCCGCCGGTCGGATCGTAAATCCGGGAGACGAGGTTGAAGATGGTCGTCTTGCCGGCGCCGTTGGGACCGATGATGGTGAAGACCTCGCCCGGCTCCACCTGGAAGCTTACGCCGTCGACCGCCCGAAGCCCGCCGAAATCCCTGACGAGCCCGTCCACCGCGAGGAGGCTCATCGCAGCCGCTCTGACCGCATGTACGCCTTCTGCCGGCGGAAGGTGGCGCGCTTGTAGAGCGGGAAGGTCGCGAGGTAGAGCTGGATCTTTCGCCAGCGGCCGTAGATACCGAGCGGCTCGAAGAGGATGAAGAGCACGAGGATCAGGCCGAAGAGCCCGGGCTCGAGTCCGGGCTTCTTGACGAACTGATCGACCGCGAGGAAGGTGGCGCTGACGGCCTCCTTGCCCAGGGGCGCGGCGAGGGTGGCCGCCCACGCCGGGACCGAGTCGCGCGCCTGAGAGATCGCCACCGGGAGCAACGCCACGAAGACGGCACCGAAGAAGGCGCCGTGGAGACTGCCGAGACCGCCGACCACCACCATGAGGAGGAACTGGATCGAGAACAGCACGCTGAAGATGTCGGGCGCGAGGAAGCCGATCTTGTGGGCGAAGAGCGCGCCCGCGACGCCCATCAGCGCGGCGGAATAGGCGAAGGCGCTGGTCTTGTAGACGGCCAGGTTGACGCCCATCGACTGCGCCGCGATCTCGCTGTCGCGGATCGCCACCCAGGCGCGGCCGGTCGGGGAGCGCAGGAGGTTGCCGGTCAACCACAGCCCGGCGATGAGGAACGCCAGGCACAGGAAGTAGAAGGCGGCGTCGCCGCCGAGGTGAGCGCCGAAGACGACGGCCTTGTCCACGGGCTTGCCCTTGAGACCGCCGGTCACCTTCTCCCAGCGGGTCAGCACCTCTTGAATGATGAGGGCGAAGGCCAGCGTCGCGATGGAGAGATAGACGCCGGTCATCCGCAGCGCCGGCAGGCCCACCAGCACGCCGGCGGCCGCCGTCACCGCGCAGGCGAGCGCGACCCCGACGATCCACGGCAGCCCGAGATCGTGGACAACGTAGACGTGGGTATAGGCGCCGATGCCGAGGAACGCGGCGTGCCCCAGGCTGACGAGGCCGGTATAGCCGGCCAGGACCATGAGCGAGAGGCCGCAGAGCCCGTAGATGAAGACCAGGCTCACGTCGACGAGGTACGCCGGGATCAGGAGCGGGAGCGCCAGCAGGCCGAGCAGGAGCGCCACGTACCAGCCGCGCTGGACGCCGTCGCGGAAGATGCCCAGGTCCTGGGCGTAGGAGGTCTTGAAGGCGAAGCGCACCGCTCAGACCTTCTTCCTGGCGATGGTCCCGAACATTCCCTGGGGCCGGACGGCGAGCACGGCCAGCAGGACGACGTACGCCGCGACGTCCTTGAATCCCTGTGGCAAGTAAGCGCCGGAGAACAGCTCGATCAGCCCGATGGTGATCCCGCCCACCAGCGCCCCGGGGATCGAGCCGAAGCCGCCGAGCACCGCCGCCGCGAACGCCTTGAGCCCGATGAATCCGAGATTGATGTCGATCAGCGACACCGGCGCCAGGAGCACACCGGCGATCGCGGCCACGCCCGCCGAGATCGCCCAGATCAACGAGAACATCCGCTTGACCGGGATGCCCATGTAGTAGGCGGCGAGCTGGTTCTGCGACGCGGCCTGCATCGCCACGCCGACCCGCGTGAACGTGAAGAAGGCGTACAGCACGGCGCAGAGCAGGACCGTGCCGACGATGATCGACACGTACTCGTGGCTGACGGCGACGCCGGCGAGCCGGGTGGCCCGCGCGCTGAACGGGGTCGGGAGCGTGTAGATCTCCGAGCCCCAGGTGATCGAGGCGAAGCTCCGGAAGATCGCGCCGAGGCCGATCGTGAGCATGACCACGGAGAACTGCGGCTGCCCGATGACCCGGCGGAGGACCGCGGCGTCCAGCGCCGCGCCGAAGAGCCCCACCAGCGCCACCGCCAGGGCGAACGCCGGCCAGTAGCCGACGCCGTACCAGACCACGAACATGTAGCAGGTGAACGCGCCGAGCATCAGGAGATCGCCCTGAGCGAAATTCACCAGCTCGGTCGCCTTGTAGATCAGGACGAAGCCGAGGGCCACCAGGCCATAGATACAGCCCACCGCGAGGCCGTTCAGCACGAGCTGCAGGATGATGTCCATCGAAGTGCTCCGTTTATAGCCAGTGAGGCCCCGCGCGTCAATCCGGCTGTTCCGCTTCTTCCTCGAGCATCCCGCGCCGAGCGCGTTTGCCACACGACGGCGGTTCGTTTACACTTCGCTGAACAGCGGTTCAGTCGCCGAGAGGAGCCCCGATGGATCGTCCGATCGCCTACGACAAGCTCGCGCGCGAAGACCGGTTCGTCAGGATGCGCGCGCGCGACGTCGCCGAGCTGAAGGTTGCCCAGGGGTTCCCACCGTTCCCCGACCTGTCGAGCGCCGAGTCGATCAAGGAGCGGGTTCACGGGATCATGGTCGGCGAGCTGCAGGCGATGGAGGGTGCCGGCCGAAGCGTGTGCGACTTCCCGGACGCGCCGTGGGAGTTCACGATGGACATGGCGCGGCAGGTGTGGGACGAGTCGCGGCACGTCGAGATCTATCTGAGGCTGCTCGAGCACCTCGGCGGCTACGCCGGTGAGTTTCCGGAGACGACCATCCTCTGGCGCTGCGCATGCGCCGAGGACGCGGCCGCCCGCGTCGCGGGAGT
>Ga0137394_10000364_pt1 | contig 31554 bp, 18 predicted proteins | sample czobulk116metaG_FD_108278 | JGI IMG/M metagenome (GOLD analysis project Ga0137394, IMG submission 108278) | Vadose zone soil microbial communities from Angelo Coast Range Reserve, California, USA - czobulk1.16 metaG | ecosystem: Environmental > Terrestrial > Soil > Vadose zone | place: USA... | reverse complement strand
CTCAGCATCGACAGTTCCGACACCGGCGTCTCCGGGTTCTTCACGATTGCTTCCAGCAGATGCTCGTAGTGTTTCAGCAGCCGCTCGATCGTCGCCTCATCGAACAGCTCCGTGCTGTATTCGGCGATGGTGACGAAGCCTTCCGGATACTCCACGACGTCCAGAGTCAGATCGAACTTGGCGGTTCGCCTGTCAACCGGCAGAGCGGTCACGTTGAGGCCAGGCAGCTCCAGGTCCGGCATTGGGGCGTTTTGCATGACGAACATGACCTGGAAGATCGGATTACCTGTCCAGCCTCGTTCCGGCGCCAACTCCTCGACAAGCCTCTCGAACGGAAGGTCCTGATGTGCATATGCCCCGAGCGCCGTTTCGCGTACTTGCGCGAGCAGCCGCCGGAATGTGGGATCGCCGGCAACTCTGGCTCTCAGGGCGAGGGTGTTGATGAAGAAACCGACCAGCGGCTCGAGTTCCTCCTGGTAGCGATTCGCGACCGGAGTGCCGACCAGGATATCGGTCTCGCCGGTGTAGCGGTGCAGCAGAGTCTGAAACCCCGCCAGCATTGTCATGAAGAGCGTCACATTCTCGGCCCGGCTGAAAGTCTTGATGGACTGGGACAGTGTGCCGCCCAGCGCTCGCGAGACGCGCGCGCCGGCGAGAGAGCGTCCGGCGGAGCGCGGCCGATCCGCCGGCAACTGCAGCATTTCGGGGGCTCCTTCGAGCTGCGCGCGCCAGTATTCGAGTTGGCTTTTCAGCTGGTCGCCGTTAAGCCATCCACGCTGCCATTCTGCAAAGTCCGCGTACTGAAATTCGAGATTCGGAAGAGGCGAAGGCAGGCCTGCGTGGAATGCCGGATACAGAGCTCCGAACTCCCGTACAAGCACCCCCATCGACCACGCGTCCGAAACAATGTGATGCACCGTGAACAGCAGAACGAAGTCGCTCTCGCCCAGCTTCAATACCTGCATCCGCAGCATCGGGCCTTGCGAAAGATCGAATGAGCGATGCGCCTCTTCCGATGCGAGCCGCGCCAGCTTCTCATCGGTCGCAGAACCGGACAGATCTGTCACCGGCACACTCGGGCTCAGCTCGGATGCGACGATCTGGACCGGCAGTCCGTCGTGAGTCTCAAAGGTCGTGCGCAATACTTCGTGCCGCCTGATGATCTCGTTCAGCGTCTGTTCGAGCGCTTTCACGTCGAGATCGCCCTGCACTCGCATTGCGATTGGAAGGTTATAGGTGGCCGTTTGCGGTTCGAGTTGATCGAGGAACCACAGCCGCTGCTGCGCGAACGATTGTGCGAAGCGGGTGGCGCCGGCTTCTCGAGGCCGCCGGACAAGCGGCGGGAACGTGAAACCTTCCTGAGACCGGCGAGCACCCTCAATGGCCTGGGCCAGACGCGCGATGGTAGGACCTTCGAATATTACGTACAACGGCACATCGACGCCGAACAACCGGCGCACACGCGCAAGCACCCGAGTGGCTATAAGAGAATGCCCGCCCAGGGCAAAGAAGTCATCGAGGGCGCCGACATTCTCGATTCCGAGGACGTCTGCCCAGATCGCAGCCAGGACTTCTTCGGTAGCGGTGCGCGGCGCAATCGCGCTTCGCTGCACGTCTGCAGATTCGGGTCCCAGCTCGAGCAGCGCGCGCCGATCGATCTTGCCCGTCACCGTCTTCGGAAAAGCATCGAGCACCACAAGTGCGGCAGGAACCATGTACTCGGGCAGCCGCTCATGAAGCCACTGGCGCAGCTCTGAAACGGAAACGCCCGATTCCGGACACATCGCGTAGCCGGCCAGGCGGCGCTCGCCGGGTTGTCGATCATCGAGGATCACGACTGCGTGTTCTACTCGCGGATGCTCCCTCAGCACAGCCTCGATCTCGGTAAGCTCGATACGGTAGCCTCGAAGCTTTACTTGTCCATCCACACGGCCTTTGAATTCGAGGTCACCTCCCGGCAAATACCGGCCGATGTCTCCTGTTCGGTACAAGCGGCTTCCCGGCTTGGTGGCGAACGGATCCGGAACAAATTTTTCGGGCGTCAGGTCCGGCCGGTTGAGATATCCGCGAGCTACGCCTGCGCCTCCAACAACAATCTCGCCATATACTCCAGGCGGAACGAGGTTGCCGTGTGTATCGACCACGTACACGCGCACGTTACGACCCGGCCTGCCGATCGGAACCTTGCCGGCGAACTCATCGCGCGACAGGTCACATCGTGTGGCCACGATGGTAGCTTCGGTCGGGCCGTATGTATTCAAAAGCTGCAGATTCGCGGAGGCAAGCCCTCGCCACGTGTTGACGTCCGGGAGAAGAGCCGCCTCTCCCCCGATGATCACAAGTCTCAACGTCGGGGGCAGCGAAAGGTGCTCGGCCGCAATTCCGGATACGATTTCCTGCCAGAAGGCAGTCGGCAGATCCAATACAGTGATGCCCCACGCCGCGCAGGTTTCCAGAAACGCCGCACCGGAACTGAGCATCACATCATCTCTGAGGACCAGCGTCGCGCCACTCACCAGGCATGGAAAGATCTCTTCCGCACTGGTATCGAAGCTGATCGACGCGAACTGCAGAACTCGGTCGGCCGGCGTGATCTTGAAATCCTCTCCGGCCGCCGCCACATAGTTTGCCAGGCACGAATGGGGAACCATGACTCCCTTCGGATGTCCGGTCGATCCGGAGGTATAGATGATGTACGCGAGATTGGCCGGCGATACGGTATTCGGGAGAGGATCGATTTCATCCGATGAAAACGCCGGATCGTCCGAAAGCTCCGGGTCCAGCAGCACCACGCTTATCGCCGGACCGGTCCATGCCTGGGCAACTCTGCGACTTGCCAGCAGGACGGATGCTCCGGCGTCGTTCAGAATCCATGCCATGCGCTCCGACGGAAGCGCGGGATCCAGCGGGACGAAACAGCCGCCGGCCTTCATCACCGCCAGCAGTCCCACGATGAGGTTCGGTGAGCGCTCGCCGCAGACGCCAACCTTCGATTCGGGACCTACGCCCGCACGGCGTAGCAGATGAGCGAGCCGGTTCGACAGTTGATCGAGCCGGCGATAGGTCAGCTGCGTTTGTCCATGCACGAGGGCGGTCTTGTCCGGCGTGCGCAGAGCCTGTTGCTCGACCAGCTGGTGGACACAATAGCCGGACTCGATCGGCTGCTCGTTTTGATTCCAGCTCTCGACGATGCGGCGGCGTTCTGCCGGATCGAGAATGTCGAGGTCGGACAAACGCCGCTCCGGGTTCTCGACGATACTCTCGAGCAGCCGCCTGTAAGATTCGATCAGTTTGGAAATGGTTTGCGTGGTGAACAGGTCGGTGCTGTATTCCAGAGCGCCGGTCAGGCCGTTTTCGTTTTGGCTGAGCGCGAGATTCAAGTCGAGCTTGACGGACCCGCTGTCGCCATTCAGCAGTGAGATGGGGTCCACTTTCAATGAGCTGTATTCGACGTGCCACGGCATGTTCTGGAAATCAAATCCGACCTGGAACAGCACGTTGCGGCCGGGGTCTCTGGCAGGCTTCAACTCTTCAACCAGCTTCGGCCATGGCACGGTTGCCTGATCGTAGTCTTCAAGAGCCTGCAGCCGGACGCGCTCCAGGAACTCACCGAACGGAGGATCGCCCGACAGATCCGCGCGCATCGGCACGGTATTCGCGAACAAACCCAGCACCGGCCAGAATTCTTCGCGTTCCCGGTTCGCCACGGCTGCGCCCACGACGATGTCCTGCTGCCCGGAGAACCGCGAAAGCAAAACACTGAACGAGGCAAACATTGTCATGAAGAACGTGGCGCCTTTCTGGCGGCCAAGCGCCTTGAGCCCTTCGGTCAGCGTTTTGGAAATCGTAAAGGTCTGGCTGGCTCCTCTGTAGGTCTGGATGGCCGGGCGCGGGAAATCCGCCGGCATCTCGAACGCTGAAGGGGCATTCCGAAGGCGCTCCTTCCAGTAGGCGATCTGGGTGTCGATCGTTGTTTCCTGCAGTCTCCTGCGTTCCCACTCGACAAAATCACTGTACTGGGCACGCAGCGGAGGCAGCGTTGATTGACGTCCTGCCGCCAGCGCGGAATAGATCGCCCGGCACTCCTTCTGAAAAATGCCGATGGACCACCCATCGAGAGCGATGTGGTGGATGACGGCAAGCAGCGCATAGAGGGTGGGCGACAGCTTCACCAGTTCGAATCGATACATTGGCCCGGTCGCGAGGTCCATCGGCCTGCCGGCTTGTTCGGAAGAGAGGCCTAACAACTGCGCCTTCCAGTCGTCTTCCGCGGCTCCTCCGAGATCCCTGACCGGCAATACCACCGGCTCCCATGGTCGTACAGTCTGGACCGGCTCACCGTCTCCCAGTGCGAAGACGGTTCTCAAAGTTCGGTGCCGCTGGACCAGAACGTCGAGGGTTTGCCGCAGCATTTCAACGTGAACCTCCGTGGCAATGACAACCACGAGAGGTATGTTCCACGCTGCGCTTTGCGGATCGAGCTGTTGCTGAAACCACAGCCCCCGCTGACTGGAGGAAAGTGGATAGGACTGCGGCTCGCTCGCTTTGCTCTTCAGCAGGCTGGCAAGCGCGGCTCGCTTCTGTTCAGGTGACAGCGTCTCGATATAGTTCTTCGAGTACATGGGTGTAGTTGTTTTGTTCTCAGGTGTTAGCGAATAACTTCAGGAGGGGAGCGCCTGCAGCAGCGGTTCCAGTTCACGAACCACCGCCCTTAGCAAGGTACGTTCTGCGGTCCTGATAAAGAAGTGATCGCCGGGGAACAACATCGAAGAAAAATACATGCTTGAATGAAGGGCCCACGCTTCGAGCCTTGCCCTATCCACTCGGGGATCCTGTTCTCCACCGAAAACGGTGACGGGGCACTGAAGAGGCGTTCCACCAGAATACTTATAGGTCTCGCACACCTTGAAGTCCGTACGAAGTATCGGAAGCATGTACTCGATCAGGTCGGCGCGATCGAGAACCTCCTGCGGGATGCCGTTCAGCTTCACAAGTTCTCCCAGAAATTCGGCGTCCGGCAATTCATGGATGGGACGAGGCTCGATGAGGTGCGGCGCGCTGGCGGCCACGAAGAAAGCATGTTCGGGTTTCAAACCGGTCTCCGCCGTGAGTGTCCGGGCCAGCTCAAAACTGATCAGCGCTCCCATGCTGTATCCGAAAAACACGAATGGCTTGTCCAGCCAGGGCAGCATTGCGGGGACGATTGCTTCCTGCAATTCTGCAAGGCTGCGAAATGACGGCTCCTGAGACCGCATCTCGCGGCCGGGATAGTGAATGGCGCAGACCTCGATGTCACCGCGCAGCATTGAGGGCCAGGTCTTGAACGCCGATGGTCCGGATCCCGCATAGGGGAAGCAGAAGAGGCGTATGGTTGCCGAAGGATTGGGCCGGAAGAGCCTGATCCAGGGAGTGGCGAGTGGGCTGCTCATGACGTTCCTTCCTTAACTGTGGCGGCGGTCTATGACCGCCGATGCTCTACAAGCGGCTGTACTCTCGGCGGTCATAAACCGCCGCTGCAGTAAGATCGGCTCGGGAGCGATCCTCGATTATCATTCCGTCGTCGAACTTAATGATCCTATCGGCAACGTGGTAGAAATGTTCGTCGTGACTGATGACCAGTACTGTCTTGCCCCGTGCCTTCAGTTCCGGAAGTATCTCGTGATAGAAAACGTCCTTGAACTCGGGATCCTGGTCCGCCGCCCACTCGTCGAAAAGGTAAATGTGGCGGTCTTCCAGGAAGGCCGTAAGCAAGGCCAGTCGCTTGCGCTGGCCTTGTGACAGATTTGTGGTCGAGAACCTTCCATCCGCGATCTTCACCTTGCTGGTAAGCCTCAGCTTCTCGAGGTAACTTGCAGCCTGTTCCTGAAGTCCACCAGAAACGAGACCGAAGAGCGTCTCGAAGAGATGGTAATCGGAGAACACGACCGAGAAATGCTGGCGATAGTGATCTCGCGTGGCGTCCGTTACCGGTTCTCCGTTGAACCGGATTGTTCCGGTATCGGGTACGTATAGGCCCGTAAGCAAACGGGCAAAGCTGCTCTTGCCGCTGCCGTTTCCACCGACAATGAACGTGAGTTCGCCTGGACGAATGTTCAGATTGATCGGCCCCAGCTTGAATGCACGCTCCTCACCGTCCTGTCGGTAGACGTATTTCAGATCGATTACTTCCAGCTCGGTAAGACTTCGCGCCGGTGAAAGCTCGGCACCATGCATGTCGGTGGGACTTCCGCTCATCAGCGAGAGGCCGAGCGACTCGATCTTGCCGAGAGACACGGCTGCGCGCTGGAAATCCGGGATCGAACCCACGATGAACGAAATCGGCGTGTTCATGTAAATTGTCAAAAGCGTGAATCCGGTCAGCACCTGCAGGTCGAAGTTTCCAAACTTCGGAGCGATGAAAAGAGCGCCTCCGATGATCACGAAATACAGGATCTCGCCGTAGCTGGCCGCGATCGCAAAAATGCTGTGCCAGGAAAGGGAGAGCTTTCGCATTGCTTGCGCGGTAGGCCGCAATCCCTGCGAGAAGAAAGCATCGCGCCGCTCGCGGTGCAGCTTGAGTTCTTTGTTGCCATGGATCAACGCCTGATAAAAGCCGACGAGAACGTCCCACTTTTCGCGGCCTTCGGCGAGGTGTGGCCGGGTGCGAGCCTCGATCAGCTCGTATATGACAACGCCCACGGCAAAGAAAACCAGGAAACCCAGCGCAAGCTTCCACGAGAGCCAGATCAGGTAGAAGAAACACGCCACGACAATCGCGGTGTTGATGCAAAGGAGCGGGAATTTCGCCAGTGTGTCCGCCACCGCAAGAAGGTCTTCAGTCAATGCCGCGATGATCTTCGGCGAGCCGTGACGTTCGATTTCTCTCAGCGGAGACAGCAGAATCCTGCGGCACAGATGCATCCTCATGTTGAACACGGCGCGGGTGGAAAGACGAAGCAACAGGAGCTTGGAGCTGAGACGTGAGATCAGAACAGTCGCCGTAATCCCCACGAACGCCCATCCGAGTGTCTCCGACGGACTCGCAACCGGGACCAGCGTCTGATTGACCAGCGCCATAAGAGCCGCGCTGGCCGCGCCGCTCACGATGCCCGTGAGCACAGCGAGGATCAATGCCGACGGAGATTGTCTGACCAGAAAGGAAAATAGCTTCATGGAGTACTCGTTTCTCCCAACTACCGCGGTTCGTAATTACTGGAAAGGGTTAACCACAAAGGCACCAGGGGCACAAAGGCAGGCCGCAGCGACATGCCTTTGTGCCCCCGGTGCCTTCGTGGTTAACCCTTTCGTCTCTCATGCACCTTCGGCCATGCTCGAAAGGAGCGAGGCTACTTCCGAATCCGACAGTTGATCCAGCTGGTTCAGCAATGCTTCCGGGTCACTCGTTTCGACCGCAGGTTCCACGACAGCTGGAGTTTCCTTCGCGGCTGGAGCGTTGGCATCGGGCACATTCATCATCTGTGCCAGGAATTGAACTGCCATTTGCTGGACGGTCGGACTTTTCAGCAGCGAAGGAGTGTGCACAACCACATCGATATTCGATTCGATTCTGACCTTGAGCTCCAATGCGACGATCGAATCCAGACCGACGGCGCTAAGCGGAACATCCCTTCCCATAACCGACGGATCGAGACGAAGCGTCTGGCACACTGATTTTTGGATGGTCGATTCCAGCAATTCGATCCGCGCCTCCGGTTCCAGTCCTGCGAGCGCGGTGGCATTTAGAATTCCGCCTTCCCGTTTCGCGTGTTCTTCCCGGGGTATGAGGTTGGACACGAACGGAGCCTGCGCAGCAAGCGGGAAACCTTTGCTCCAGAGCTGCCAGTCCATCGCGATGGCTCCGACCAGTCCGGAACTGCTGTGAGTCAGCTTCTCGAGCAAGTCCAGAGCTTTGTCCGGCACAAGCATTCCCATGCCCAGCTCGCCCAATTTCGCCAGGTTGTGGACATCCGCGGCCATTCCTATCTCGGACCACGGGCCCCACGCGATAGCCAGACCCGGAAGTCCCAGCGAACGGCGATAAACGGCCAATCCGTCCAGGAATGCGTTCGCAGCGGCATAATTCCCCTGGCCGTGAGAACCGATCAGCGAGGCAAGGGACGAGAACAGCACGAAGAAGTCGAGTGGAGTGTCGGCGGTCAAATTGTGCAGATGCCATGCGCCGGTGACCTTCGAAGGCATAACGCTTCGGAAGCGTGCTTCATCGAGGTTGACCAGCAAATTGTTCGCAAGAATGCCGGCCGCATGAATGATTCCGCGCAGTGGGGGCATGGACTCCCGGATCGTCGAGAGCAGATTGCGGACCTGCTGCTCGTCGGAAACATCGACCGACGCTACCATGCAGTGAGCCCCGTACTCTTTCAGCTCGGCGATCGCTTCCTGCGTTTTCGCAGACGGAGCGCTTCTTCCGACCAGCGTGAGATGACGGGCGCCGTGCTCCACCATACGTCGCGCAATCGCCAATCCCAGTCCACCGAGTCCTCCGGTGATCAAGTAAGTTGCGTCGTCGCGCCACAGCGGTCGATCGGCCTCCGCTGTTATCTCCAGGGTTTCCGGCAGGCGTATTGCGACACGGGCTGGTCTTTCGGATTTCGTCAGGCTTTGGAGGGCATCGGCCGCCTGGTCCATTGGAAACGCTTTCACGGGAAGCGGATTGAGCGCGCCGGTGAAAAAGCGAATCATCAATTTGCCGAGCATCTCGCGTATTTCTTCCGGGCGTTCGCGCAAGAGATGATCGACGTCGACTGTGTGGAACGAGACACTCCCCGCCGACCCCAACATTGTTGTTTGCGGCCTGCGGCCGGTCTGGCTGATCGATGCATCAACGCAGCGTCCAAACGCACCCAGCGCCGGGAGGCAATCGGCCGCGCCCGATCCAGGCAAGCAATTCAGGACCACATCGACGCCTCGTCCGCCGGTGAGCTTCAGGATCTCACTTGCGAACGACAGCGAATGAGCGTTGAACACGTGCTCCAGTCCTATTTCCGCCAGGTATTCACGTTCGCCTTCAGTCTCCGCGCTAACGAAAACCGTCGCGCCCAGCCGGCGGGACATTTCCACGGCCGCCAGCCCCACACTGCCGCCGGCTCCGTGGATGAGCACATGCTCGCCCTCGGTAAGCCTGGCGGCTTTGTATAGACTGTAAGCCGCCGCCAGAAATGCTCTGGGGCTGGTCGACGCCTGTTCCGGGCTAAGATTCGAAGGCCGGTCCACCACCGAAGACGCTTTCACAGTGACGTAAGGGGTGACACAGCGGGAAGCCAGAGCGACGACCTCCTGACCAACCTGCAGCCCTGTCACTCTGGTTCCGATGCGGACTACCGTACCGCTGCACTCGTCGCCGATCTGCGTGTGGACGTCGGCGGCCGCGGCATCACCCGATCGCATCAGGTCTCGCGAGTCCAGACCCGCAAAAGAAACGCGGATCTCCACTTCATCCGGTAAAGGAAAGCGCCGCACGGGCCCGGAGTTCGAGGTTTCCGAGCCTGCGAGAACGTGTCGCACAAGCCTCGCGGCATACCGCTCGGTACCGCGGAGTGCAACTTGATCCTCGGTGTCGTTCGACCAGCACTCTTCGAACAGCGACTGCACCTCATCCGGCGTGCAAGACAAACTCACATCGATGCGGCAGCAGCGGAATTCCGGGTGTTCAATCGCGATGACTTTTCCCAGGCCCCATACTGTTGATTGCGACAGGGCAATTGGCCCGGCGTCTTCTGCGACCTGTTGCGCTCCGCGTGTAGCTATCCAGAGGCGGGGCGGACGGCCGAGTTGGGCGGAGGCCACAGCCTGAACCACGTGCGTGATGCTGATGGAACTCAGCGTCTGATCTTCATCAATTGACACTGCGCTGATCGCCCTCGACGGGACATCCATGCTCCACAAATGAACAATTCCACGGCATGGGGATGTGTGAGATGCCAATGCCTCGGCCAGCGCCAGGCGCATGTCTTCGGGACTCGAAGGAGAAACCGTGAAGAGGTCATCCGCTACTCGTTGAAACTCATGTCCGCGGCGAACGAGAATTGCCCGCTCGTCCTGGCTCCTGAGTTGTTCCGCCAGTTCGTCCGCTGTTCCATTTTCATCAGCAAGAATTACCCACGTGCCCTGGCCGGTCCAGTTGCCGGATTTGTCTCGTCCAAGGGGCGCCGGATGCCAGGCGATGTCATACAGCCAATCCGCCGGATCGGTGGGCGGCCCGAGGCGCGCCTCATTCTGGCGCAATTTGAACTGGGCGCCTTCGAGCATTGCCACGATGGCCCCCGATTCATCGGAAATCCAGACGTCGCAGCGTTCGATTCCCTCTCCCGATTCAACTGCGGTGCGGCGGCGGACATACGCATAAATACATTCATCCGGGTTGTCTGAGCGAAACACACTCACGCGTTGAACGTGAGAGAGATCCATCTGAAAGCCCTGCATTCCATATACGACCCGGCAAGCCTGCGCGGCAGTCTCCAGCAGCACAGGATGAATGCAATATCGTTCCTTCCCCGATCTCACTGGTTCGGGCACGCGCATTTTGAGCAAGGCCACGCCCTCTCCTCTTGCCACGGTTTCCGCCGCACGCAGCGACGGCCCGTAGAGGATTCCACTCTCGGCCAGCCTGCCGTAGAACTCGGCGCCATCGAATTGCTCACGGCACACGCCCTGTAGTTCATCGAGCTGCAGCGGCCTCGGAGTCCAGCCGTCGTTTGAAGGGCGTGCTTTGCAGCGAGCCGTCACATGGGTCTTCCAGCCGGGTGTTTCGTCGTTGGTGTCAGCGGATTGCGTGCATACCCGGACAACAGTCGTGCCGTCCTTTTCGGCGGACGCCGTTGCCTGAACCGACACTGAAGTCTCACCTTCGGGGAGTTCCGCCGCAGCGTCGAACGTGATGTCCGTCAGATCGTGCGTAACGGAACCGAATGTCTCGGAGGATGCCGCCAGGGCCAGTTCCATGACGAGACCTGTCGGCAGCAGTCCGCGTGTTCTGAAACGCAGGTCTTTCAGGAATGGCAGAGCGTGCCCATCCAGTTTGTTCTGCCAGACCGGCTGCGCAACGGGGAGCCGGTGTCCGAGGAGGGGATGAGCGGCGGCCTTTCGCCGTGCACTCTTTCGTCCGTCAAGCCAGAACCGCTGGCGGTCCCACCGATATGTCGGAAGCGTTTGACAGACTTTGCCCTCAGGGTACAGCGCGGTCCAGTCCCCAGCACGGCCAAGCGTGTGCAATGCTGCAAATGTCGACAGCACCGATGTCTGTTCATCCTGTTCACGCCGGAGAGAGGGAATGACATGTCCCCGCATCGCAATGGATTTGAGCGTTCGCGAGATATACCCGGAAATCACGGGATGCGGACCCATTTCCAGAAACACCTGAATACCATCCTTCGCAAGACCCTCGATTGCGGACGACAGCAATACAGGCTGGCGGATGTTTGCACCCCAATATGGCGCATCCAGCAGGTGACCGTTGCACCATTCGCCTCTGACTGTGGAGAACAGCGGGATTCGAGGCGATGAAGACTGCAGCCCGTTGAGCATTGCGGTCATGTGGTCTTTGAACGGCTCCATCTGAGGACTATGGAACGCGTAGTTCACGGGCAGCGGGACGCTGACGATGCCTTGCCGGTCCAGTTTTTCCAGGAGGGTTCCCAACGCCCCCTGCTCTCCTGAAAGCACGACCGAATTCGGGCTGTTGACCGCCGCAACGGATATGCGGTCACTCCAGCCGTTCAGCATCGCCTCTGCGTCAGCGCGGGACAACTCGACGCTGGCCATACGGCCCAAGCCGGTGGCGCCCTGCATCAGCTTGCCTCGACGCGCAATCAATCTGAGCGCATCCTCCAGCGTAAGGATACCGGCCACATGCGCTGCGGCCACTTCGCCCATGCTGTGTCCGGCCAACGCATCGGGCACGATGCCCCATGACTTGAAGAGTGCGGTCAGAGCCACCTGCAGCGAGAAGATCGCCGGCTGGGCCACTTCGGTTTCGTCCAGGCGCGACCGCGACGGTTCGGCTCTCAACTCGTCGACGAGCGACCAGCCGGTATGTGGCCGCAGAGTTGCGTCGCATTCTTCGATGACACGCCGGAACACCGGTTCGGCCGCAAGAAGGCCGCAGCCCATACCGCGCCACTGAGAGCCCTGGCCGGAAAACACGAACGCCATTTTGGGCGCGCCTTTGGTTTGTGGTGAAACAAACCCGGTCGCTACCGCGGTGTGATGTCCATGGTCAACGTATTCTTTCAGATTGGCGGCAAGATCGGCCGCCGTTCTTCCAACAACGGCGAGGCGATGCTCGAGCTGATCGCGTCGCTGTGACGCCGTGTAGCACATGTCTTGCAGAGCGTCCTCAATACCCGGCTCGCAAAGGAAGTCCACCATTGCTGCAGCGCCGGCTTTCAGCGAGGCCGGCCCGCGAGCGGACAGAGGCAGCACGAACGGACGATCCGCGGCGGCCTGTTTCCCAGGTTCGCCCACACTGGATACTGGCGCTTCTTCAAGCACAATATGAACATTTGTGCCACCGACGCCGAATCCGTTCACGCCGACCCGCGCCGGGCGAGAAGTCTCGGGCAGCGGCCCCAGCGATGTCTGCACCTTCACCGGCAAGTCATCGAACGGAATGACGGGATTCGGCTGCTCAAAATGGAGACTCGGCGGGATCTGACGATGCCGGAGAATCAGCGCAGCCTTGATAATACTGGCTACGCCCGCAGCGGACTCCGCGTGGCCGATATTCGTTTTGACCGAGCCGATCGCACAAATGCTTCCGGGCTCCCGATCCATGCGAAGAACCGCGCCGAGCGCGTTCGCTTCGATGGGATCGCCTACCGGCGTACCGGTACCGTGAGCTTCGACGTAGTCCAGCATTCCCGGGGAAATGTCGGCGTCTTTGCACGCGGCCATGATGACCGCCTGTTGCGCTTCGCCGTTCGGAGCGGCAAGTCCGCTGCTCCGGCCGTCCTGATTCGAAGCCGTACCTCGGATGACCGCATAAATCGGATCGCCATCGGCTACAGCGCGGGACAGCGGTTTCAAGACAATCATGCCGGCGCCCTCGCTGCGCACATAACCATTAGCGCGAGAATCAAACGCTTTGCAACGTCCGTCCGGCGACATCATTCCCGCTTTGGTCAGCGACATCGTTGTGACGGGCGACAGGATCACATTGACGCCGCCGGCCAGCGCCAGCGAACACTCACCCTGCTGCAGACTCGCGCAGGCAAGATGGATCGCCATCAGCGACGAGGAGCAGGCTGTGTCGATGGCAATCGCCGGACCGCGCAGGTTCAGAAAATGCGACACGCGGCTCGCTGCGATAGTCAGGGCGCTGCCGAGGCCGGCATATGCATCCGACATGGCCGGATCGGCAAATTGAAACTGAGCGTAATCGCTGCCGGAGATGCCAACGAAGACGCCTGTCTGCGAACCCGCCAGTTGCTCCGCTACGAGTCCGGCGTCTTCCAGCGCTTCCCACGCGACTTCCATCATCAACCGGTGCTGAGGATCCATTCGCACGGCTTCGCGAATGGAGATCTCGAAGAAGTTCCTGTCCATCTCATCGATGTTTTTGAGGAAACCTCCGCAGCGCGTATTCATTTTGCCGGGAGCCACGGGATTGGGGTCGTAGACCTCGTCGATGTCCCAGCGGTCCGGCGGCACTTCCGTTACGGTATCGATTCCATCACATAAGACTTTCCAGAATGCCCTGGGTCCGCTCGCACCCGGAAAACGGCAGCCCATGCCGATCACGGCAATCGGTTCATTGCTTTTCTCCCTTGCGGGCTGCTGCAGCGACGGCGCCTGAGCCTTGCGCGATTGTTCGTCGCGCATCTTCCTGCCTGAGGAAGCCAATTGTTCCGCGACATCCTGAATTGTTGGAAAATCCATCAAGAGAGTCGTGGGCAGCATGCAGGAGAACTGCATTTCGATCGCGCGAGTGAGCTTGAGCAAATCCTCCGAATTGAATCCGAGCTCCTTGAGCGGTTTGCCGGTTTCAATTGCAGCGGGATCGCATGCCATACGTCTGGCGACTTCGTGTACCAGCCAACTCCTGATCTTTCGGAGCGAGTCGGAGTCATGCCGCTCGGAAGCGTCCGAAGCGGGCTTCAGGGCTTCCGGCGAAGCTGCAAGCCCTCGCCGCCCGTCGGTCGAGGATTCACCGGCCGGCTGATCGGCGCTCCACGCCGCTCGCACGTTCAGCTTGCCATCAAGGAAACGGGAACGGCATTCGAGTCTCCGGATCTTTCCGCTGGACGTTTTCGGGACTGTCCCGTGGCGGACGAGCACGACACTATGGACCTGGAGTTCATGCTGCTCGGCTACTGCCTGGCGGATGGCCGCGATGACTGGATCAAGAGCGCTCTGGTCGGCGGACTTGAAGCTTCTGTCGAGTTCGTGGACCACAACAAGCCGTTCTTCCTTATCCATCTCGACGGAGAACACGGCGCCGCACGAAGGCTGCAGAGCGTTGTGACAGCCTTCTACAGTCATCTCGATGTCGGGAGCATGATGGTTGCGGCCCCTGATAATGATCAGATCCTTGAGACGTCCGCAGATGAACAGTTCGCCATCGCAAAGGAATCCGAGATCGCCCGTTCGCAGATAAGGGCCGTCGCCTATGGAAAGTTGAGACTGAAACGTTTCTATGGTGTCCTCGCTCCGGTGCCAATATCCCCGGCCGACACTCGGACCTTTGACCCAGATCTCTCCAACTTCGTCCGGAGGACAGGGCCGGCGCGTTTTGGGATGGACAATGAGCACCCTTTGCGTGGAAACCGGTACGCCGCAGCCCACCAGGCGCCGCGCGTTTTTGTGTTCCGGCGGAACGGGAACGATCCTGTTCTCTTCGAGCGCATCCGAACTAAAGCATCTCTCCGCGACGTCCTGGTGCCCTCCTCCGCTAACCATCAGCGTTGCTTCGGCCAATCCGTAGGCAGGACGGAATACATTCCGGCGGAAACCGGACTCCGCGAAAGCCTCCGCAAAATCCGTGATCGTCTTTGCGCGAACGGGCTCGGCGGCATTGATCGCCGCACGCCAGCGGCTGAGATCCAGTGTCCGGCGCAGATGGGGCGGAATCCTTCGAATGCACATCTCATAAGCGAAGTTCGGGGCTACGCTGATATCCGCCCAGTGATCGGAGATGGCCTGGAGCCATCGATAGGGACTCTCCCCAAAAGCTTCCGGAGACATGAGAATGCCCGGATATCCGGCATAGAGAGGCTGGAGCACTCCCATAATGAGGCCCATATCGTGAAACATCGGCAACCAGGAAACGAGACAACTGTCGCGTGTCGCATCGGACAATGCATGGATGACGCTCGATTGGTGAATCAGGTTCGCGTGGCTGATCATGATCCCCTTGGGATGCCCCGTCGATCCCGAACTGTATTGCAGAAAGGCAATGGCATCCGAAACGGGTAAGGCCTCATCCAGGCCCGTGGTGTCCAAATCCTCGACTTCATCGGTACAGATCCAACTCAAGCGCTCGTTCGCGGCTGCGACCATTTCCAGGGAGCGCTTCACCGCAGTGGTCGAAAGAATGACGGACGCTCCGCTATCCGCGACGATCCTCTGGAGCCGTTCGTTGCGGCGCCCCTGCCTGGAGATTGGCGTCGGCACTGCGATCACGCCCGCGTAAAGACATCCCATAAAGCCGCAGATGAAATCGAGGCCTGCCGGATATAAGAGCAGTGCGCGATCTCCCTTCTGGGCTGCGGACCGCAGTTGTAACGCGATCGCGCGCGCCCGCTGGTCCAATTGCCCATAGGTCAGGTGAGTCTCTTGCGGCTCAGGGCGGAACTCGGTGAATGTGTAAGCCCGGCGGCGTGGATCTTGTGCGGCCCGGCTGCGGGCAACTTCTACAAAGCTGGTCATGGTCATTGAAGAACTCCTCGAATCAGATGTGTAGTTGCGCTTTTTGGGCGCGCACTCTGATTCGCAGTCATGGACACGGGGCCAAATGCCCGGAGCGCATGCTTATGATGTCGATGGGTCAGAAACGGTGAGAAATCCTGGTATCAAGTGATGCGAAGGGCTTTCACAGGGTCCATCCTGCCGGCCCGGTATGCCGGAATCCCGCTTGCCAGCAAGGCAACCACGATGATCACGCAGGACACCGCAACAAACGTGACTGGATCTATCGGGTCAACACCGTATAGCAGCACGCTGAGGAGACGTGAAAGCGCGACAGATAGCAACAGTCCTATAGTCGATCCGATGATCGCCATGCGAACGCCCTGATAGACAATCATTCCGAGAATAGTCCTGCCCGACGCGCCCAAAGCCATCCGGATTCCTATTTCGTTGGCGCGCTGTGTCACGGAATGGCTGATTACGCCACATATTCCGAGACCCGCCAGCAACAAGGCGGTTATACCCAGCACGCTCAGCAGGCTCGCAGCTATCTTGTGCTTGAAGGCGGCCGAGCCGATGTATTCCTTGAGCGTCTGTTCATAGGACACGTACGCGATCGAATTCAATGCATTCACTTCGCGCCGGACGGTGGGAAAAAGGCTTCTGGGATCGCCGTTTACCGCGATGTGCAGGACAACTTCGGTATCGTTGCCGGCAAACTGTCGAAACGGGACGTACAGATAAGGCTGGGCTGCGTCGGTCGAGTTCGCGTATTTACTGTCGGCGACTACTCCGACGATCGTCAGCGGCTTGCCCCAGCCTCGTATCATGTGGCCGACCGTGTTGCTTCCCGTGATGAAACGTTTGACAAAAGTTTCATTGACGATGGCCACCGCAGGAGCCTCGCTTTTATCCCGCTGATCGAAGGACCTTCCCTCAATGCGGGGAATCTTCATGACTTCGAAGTAATCGTCGTCAATAAGATTGCGATAAATCCGCATATTGTCTTCCTTGCGGGGTGTGTAGCCATCGATCTCCAGTTCCTCCCACGATCCGCCTTTCAGTCCGAGCGGCACAAATTCTGCGAAGCTCACCGCTCGGACCGGCGTCAAAGATCGGACGCGTTCTTTAACCAGGCGATAAAACTCCTGCATCTCGCTGACACTGTGCCCGGGAGCGGAAGGTGTCATCGCCGCCAGCAGGACATGTTCATAATCGAATCCGGGATCGATTCGTGCCACATTGCGGAAACTCCGGATCAGCAAACCTGCTCCGATGAGTGCAATCAAAGCGACGGCGATTTCGGCCGTCGCGAGACCGGTCCGCAAACGTTGCTTGCCGCGGCCTCCGGTACTTCCCCGACTCCCTTCTTTCAGAGAAGAACTGAGTTCAACTGCTGTGCCGCGAAGCGCCGGGGCAAACCCGGCCAGCAGGCCGGCGGCGGCAGACAATAGAACCGTAAATATGAGGACTTCAAAATCCGGTTTGGGAGCAAAGGATACGGGAAGATCCACCGCAGGCAGGAAAAAGCCGAGGGCGGATGAAAGGTGCAACGTGAAGATCATGCTCAGTCCAGCCGCGGGCATCGAAAGCAACAGGCCCTCCGTGGTGAGCTGCCGAAGAAGGCGGCTTCTTTCTGCGCCCAGCGCCATCCGAATGCTCATTTCCTTTTCCCGCTGGGCTGCCTGAGAAAGAAGAAGATTCGCAACGTTGGCGCAGACGATCAGAAGCACTCCCAGGCTGGCCAGCAGAAGAACCGTGAGCACCGGACCCATCAACGACTGCGCTCCGAATGGGTCTTTCTCCAGCGGAAAAACGACAGCACGGATGCCGGCATTCTCCTTGGGGAAAGTTTCAGTCAGTCTTGACGAGACAACGTTCAGTTCCGCCTGGACAACCGCGGGCGTCACTCCGGGACGCAATCTGGCGATCGCGTGCAAGGATCGATATTGACGGATTGTGATCCATCCACGCGTACCACCCGTAAGCTTGCCCTGCTGCAACAGCGGCACCCATACATCAAAAGCCAGGCCGACAATGGTTCCGTGAAAACCCTGGGGAGCAACTCCGATGATTGTGAAATCCTGGCGATTCAGCCGGATCGTATGTCCGATGACAGAAGAGTCACCGCCGAAATAGGACTGCCAGAAATCATGGCTGATTACCGCCACCGGCTGCCCGCCCGGATTATCCACTTGCTCTTCCGGAAGGAAGAAGTGGCCGCGCGCAGGTTGGACTCCGAGAATGTCGAAGAAATTGGCGGTAACCATCATTGCCCATATGCGCTGGTTCTGTCCGTTGTTCTCGACGCTCAAGGGCCGCTCCTGAAAGGCGGTGATGCCTTCCAGGCCTTTACTCTGTTCGACGTAGTCTTTGTAGTCCGAGTAGGAAGTGGTGATGTATTCGCCGTTCTGCGTCTGCGTGGCTAGCGCGAGGAGCCGGTCGCTCTGTGGCACCGCAGGCAGCGGATTGGAAACGATCGACCGGATCCACGTGTACACAGTGGCATTGGCGCTCACGCCGACCGCGATCGAAAGCACCACAACGAGCGAGATCGCGGGTTTGTTGCGGATCAGTCGCAGGCCGTACCTGAGATTCTGTATAAAGAGCTCCATCAGTACTCCAATGCGGGCCAGAGCCCGAGACTACATTCGTGTTTCTTCAGAATTGGACAGCGGCCGCCATTTGTTTGCGCAGGCTCAGCGGGCGCATGTCCGTCCAGACCACCGCGATATAGTCGAGGCACTCTTTCTTTGTTCCAGTCTTGCCGGCGTGCTGCCAGCCCGCCGGGAGCGGCTTGTGAGCGAGCCAGATCGAGTACTGCTCTTCGTCATTCACAACGGCAACGTAGGTTCTTGTATCTTCGGTTCTGTCATCCATAAGTTTGCTCCTATCTCGCGGCCATGCGAGCGCCTCTCGTCTCGAGTGAGCACGCGGCATAAGCCATACTCCGTCTGAAGAACGTACGGACTCGCGGAGTAGTCGAAGTCCGCAACCAGGGTGCAGGATTCCGCGCGGCTCGCATCGAACAGGAGCCATGTGAAATCAAAGTTCTGCGGTTGTACAACGCGCTGGATTGCTTCCGAGATGAGCTGGCGCGGAATGCCGAGGCCGCGGAAAGACGTGAGAACCGCCAGTTGTGTGAGCCTTGCGACGCGAGCGTTGTCCGGAAAATGAAGCGCATATCTTCGGTGAAGCGAGTGGTCCGCCGTCGTCTCGACCACGCTCAGGGCCGCGACCGGGAGCCCGAGCTCCGCGGTACGCGCAACCAGATGCCAGGCCGTGCCCGTTGTTTCCAAAGTCAGCGGAGGAATCTTCTTTAGCCATTCATTCTCGAATACTTTCCGGCGGACTGAGGATATTTCGCGAAACATACTCGCTGTTGTGACGTTCTCGACAAAAATCTGCATTAACAATTCCCCTGTTCTGGACAGGAATCTAAACGAATCAACGAGTCCAGACTGATCTCAACCGCTACCGAGCGTTGAAGCAAGGCAACGGAAACGACGAAAAGATTTTTCTTTCCAACAGCGACAACTTTTCCTGCAAGCCCGCGGAGTGGTCCTTCAGTGATTCGAACGAAGTCTCCATTTCTAAAGTAAGGATGGGATGCGACCGGAAGACCAGACTTCCTGATCGTCAGGATAGCTTCGATCTCCTTGTCCGGAATTGCTGCCGGCCCGTCTCCGAAGCCGACGATCCGGATCACGCCGGGTGTGGTGACAATCGGCGCACGCACCTTCGAATCAAAACGACAGAACACATATCCAGGAAACAACGGCCTATCCATTTCAAAGGTTGACCGGACAGAACGGCCTGGCCGAGTCGGAAGCAATTGTTCATAGCCTTTGTTTTCCAACATCGCCGCTACAACTTTTTCAAAGCGCGGCTTCACGTGAACGGCAAACCATGCCTTGTCGAATCTAGATAAGACCATTCAATTTACGCTCCGGTTTTGAAAATCTGGAAAGAGGCTCGGCATGCTGCCGCCGTACTGGCTGATTTTTCCGACAGCCAGAACAACCGCCGTTACGCGGGATTGTTTGCAAATGCCGTGCAAGCTGCCGCCATTTTGGCATTCGCCAACTGAATCACTGGGAGAGCAAGTTGCGGATTTCTGTCTGCCCTCGTCCAATTGCTGGAGGCCACGGTGCACGTGGCCCTCCACACCCGGGAAGCGCGTAAATGCTTCATTGCGATTGGGTGAGACGAAACGGCATCACTGGAAATTTGCTATCGAATTGGATAGGCAGCTATCGGTTTTGGGGGTGCTCACGCGAGTAGGTGCCGTCGCCCCACTGCAGTACTTCGACCCTCACCCTCGCCTGGCCCTGGCGGATGATCCCCAACCTCGCGGCTGTAATGCGGGAAAGATCGATGATGGCTCCTTCGCGGCGGTTCTTTCCATAGGGGCCCCGGTCCACGATTACGACGTTCAGTGATCGCCCATTCGAGAGGTTCGTCACGCGGGCAACCGTACCGAAGGGGTAAGAGCCGTGTGCGGCAAACGCCCTGCGATTATCGAATTTTCGACCGCTCGCGGTCATGTCGCCCTGAAAGCTGCGTGCATAAAAAGTAGCGTCTCCAATTTGAGTGTCGAGAACTGTGTGCTCTCGATCGCCTGCGTTAACCTTATTGCTGCACGCGGGCAGGGTTGCCAAAATCAGCGTTAATCCGATGCAGGCGATGAAGGAACTGATCTTGACGCGTTTGAAGTCCATTGAGCCTCGCAGCAATATCTACAATTGGCGTGCCATTTCTCGAAATTCAGCCTTTTCAAACGGATAAGAATTTCTCCTGGGTACTAAAAGACATTCACGCCGGAATGGTGATTACCTTTGTGTTTTACGACTCCTGCCTGAGCTAAGTAGATATATATTGCTTAGCCTTTTTTCTTGATTCCGCTGAGCTGAACAGGAGGTTCTTTGCGAACACTGATTCTGATCGGATGGCTGCTGGTTCCGGTGATCCTTTCGGCGCAAAATCCGGGAGAAGAAGAGGAAGTCCCTTCCAGCGATGATCCCGTTGCGACCTCCGGCCGGCTGCTTCAAGTCTCTTTCAAAAACAGACCTTCCCTCCAAATCGGCGAATTCGCGCAGATAGACTTGAAGGCGAAGTGGCACCTGGATTTTCGGCGCTTCTCCCCTCCGGCTGTAAATCTTCCAGGAATTGTGAATGCTTTCCCGGCAACTCCTGACACCTTCCTTCTTACCAAAGCGCGCTTCGGGCTGAAGGGTCACGTGACGCGGTATTTCGACTATGAAGTCGAACGGGAAATGCGTTCAACCTTCGGAAAAGATCACGAGTACCACCCTTGGAAAGACAACTGGGTGGATGTCAATATTCACCCGCTGCTCCACGTGAAAGTGGGCAAGTTCAAAATGCCATTCGGCCTGGAAGAGACCGGATCTGAAGATCGTCTGGACTACTCTTTCAAATCGCGCGTCACCGATGCGCTCGCGCCGGCGCGCGAGCGCGGCGTCATGCTCCATGCCGGCTTTCTCAAGGACGATCGCCTGAAGTACGAGATCGGGGTCTTTCGCTACGATGGAGACGGTTCGACGATTCACGGTGTTCCCACGGCTGGAAGAACCTACGCCGCGCGGCTAACGGGCCAACCATTGCGATTTGTTTCGCAACTGCCGAAGACGATCCGTCACACCTACCTCGGCATTGCTGCGACCAGAGGTCGCATGTTCGACGGTCTCAATGGTGTCAACGGTCAGACATATTCGGGTTTCACCTATTTTGATCGTTTCTATGTGCGCGGCAATCGGAGCAGAATCGGCGCCGAGGCGGCATGGGCGGAGGGGCCGGTCAGCATCAAGGGCGAATACATCCGCATGTCCGAAGAACGAAAACAGCAAGGCATCCGGGGGGAAGATCTGCCCGACAAAATTTCACGAGGCTGGTACGTGTCCGGCGCGTGGACTGCTCTCGGAAAGATGGCGGCGCGCGGCGGCAGGCCCGCGAATCCGTTTTTGACCGGACGCGGTTTCGGAGCAGTGGAGTTGTCGGTGCGACTCGACGTGCTCACTTTCCTTAGTGCTACGGGGGCCGGGCTGCCATCAAGGAGTCCGCGCGCGCCCACGATCCTGCCGAACAGCGATCGCACGTGGACATTCGGCCCAACCTGGTACCTGAATCGCTTCATGAAGATTCAGGTCAATGCCCAACGAGAAAGGGTCACGGACATCGAACGCAAGGCTGTGGTCGGTCGAAACACATTCTGGACCGGAATCGGCAGACTGCAAATCGCGATGTGAGGCGTCAAGATGCGCAAGCGCATGGTTAATTTCATCTTTGCTTTATTCTGCGTTCTGGGCTTCTCGTTCCCGTCAGCCGCCCAAACGTCGGATGATTTCTTCAACGGAGACATCCTTCACGAGGTTCGGATCTTTATTGCTCCCAGGGATTATGCAACTCTCAAGCAAACCAATTTCATCTGTCCCGCGCAAGACTACGAAGCACTCTCGGGCAAGGTAATCTCCGACTTCCCTCGCATCGAGTGCTGGTTTGCTGTCGAGTTTCATTGGAAATTCAACGGAAGAGACATCACGATTCCTCAGGGCGCCATCAGTTCGCACGGCAAGGGAAGCCGCAGCAATATCAAGCCGTCCTTTAAGATCGAGTTCAGCCGGTACGAAAGTCAAAACACTTTTCTGGGGCTGAAGAACATTGTCCTTCGCGCGAACACTCAGGATGCATCGATGATGCACGAACGAGTCGCAATGGAATTCTTCCGCAAGCTGGGAATTCCGGCGCCTCGAGCGGTGCACACGCGGTTGTTCATCAATGACCAATATGCCGGTGTCTACACGATCCTGGAGGATATCGATTCGGTCTTTCTTCAGCGGAATCTCGGAGAGAGCGATGGTCGTCTGTATAACTATGAATGGGTGTCGGCCTGGGTGTTCGACTACCGCGGACGCGATTTATCCAGGTATTCACCGCTCCCGTTAAAGCCGGAGAACAATCTCATCTATCTCGATGCTGCTCCGATCGAGGCGATGACGCGCACCATCAATGAGGCCCCAAACGCGCAGTTTTCCGCGGAAGTGTCACAGTACATCGATCTGAATGCCTTATTCAGAGAACTCGCCGCTGAAAACTTCGTCGCCGAACAGGACGGAATCATCGGCAACTACGGCCTGAACAACTTCTTTCTCTACAGATTCCAGAACAGCATTCAATCGACTTTCATTCCGTGGGACAAGAGCAACGCGTTCTGGGCGCTCGACTGGAACATCATGCACAACTTCACCACGAATGTACTCACCTCGCGCGCTCTGACGATCGCGCCGAACCTGATAGCGGCTTACAAGGACAGGCTGCGGCAGGCTTCCGACATTGCGGGAGGAGTTGGAGGATGGTTGGAGCAGGAGGTGACGAAGGAGTATCAGCAGATCCGCCAGGCCGTCTACGATGATAATCTCAAGCTCTGCGATCCAGGCGCCACCGGAAGCCTGCGCCCCTGCACAAACGATCAGTTCGATGCCGAAGCGCTGTACATGATTCAGTTCGCGCGCCAGCGCGCCGCTATCGTGCGCGCGCAGCTGGCTGCCGGCCCCTGATGGTCAAGCATCGAAGCGGGGCATTCGTCGTTTGCCTCGCTTTATGCTAATGCCAGAGTTGTGTCAAGGATTCTGTGGGGTCACCATCAGGCGGCTTGCGGACCATTGGCGGCCGGAAATTCATCGAGAACGTCGATGAATTCATCGACGAGGGCCTGACATTGCCCACAAAACAAGAGGTGTTGAAAATGCTCGTCCGCCAGGTTCCTGACTCCGCTTGTGTAACCCCAGAGCACCATTGGCGGGACATGCGGTGTCTCTTCGTCCATACATACTTGGACTCCCACCTTCTTATCTTGTTATATCCGTGAAAAAAGCGGTGCCGCCGTCGCGAAGGCTCCGGCCATAAGAAAGGTTCAGGGTCACCAACCCAAACGCCGCCACCCGCAGCTGAAGACCGGTATCCAACAGCGAATGGGAAATGTTAGTGAGCCGTGCCATGTCGAGGAAAGGGCCGGCGCTGAGGCCGAAAAAGCCGGTGTGGAAGACCGTTTTCTGAAGATCAAGGTTCGTCAGAACAAAGGATCGGTTCATGAATGTCGAATTCTTGAGACCTTCAACAATGGAGGAGTGCGCACGCAGGCGGCGGTCGGAGTCATGCTCCATTCCAAGCATGAAGGCCTCGTCGAAAGGCGCCTTTCCAAGAATGCGGCCGGCCCGGAATGTCGCTGAGAAGGGACGCCATCGTACCGAAACGTTGTGCTCCGCCTTTGCAAATCGGTCCGGATTTTGAGCAAACAGCTTTCCTGCCTCGAATGACAATGAGGAATCCACTCTCATCCCCCGGTCGGAATTCCGAAGCAGTGTTCGAGTGACCGATCCCGCGTATTTCACCAGGACGCCCTGCGAGAACGCATCCGGCAAGCGGCGGCTGGAGACGCTGAAACCGCTGGTCCACTTCCAGTGACCATCAGGTATGGCTCGGATTTGAGCCGCGGCTTCGGTTTTAGTCAGTCGAAAGGCGCCGCCCGGACCGATCCAATTCTCGCGGCGGTTGTCGATGGCGGCGTAAAGGCTCCATTTCGGATTGCCGCGCAATGGGGCTTCAATAGACGCATATGCCCGCCGCTTGTTGGTGTCCCAACGGAGCATCGATTTCACGTTTACAGCGTCACCGCCAAGATTGAAGAACTCCGGATGCACGGTCTGGTAAGGCAGGCCCCTGATCGAGGAAAGCCACGCGGCTCCATTCTTTTCGGCGGCGCGAAGCGTGAGGTCGAACCGCTCGCCTTCGGCCGGCGACAGTTCCATCTGATATCGAGAAAAGATGTCCGTTCCTTCCAGCCGCGCTTCAGTCGCGTAGAAGGCATCCAGGTCCAGAACGCTCGCGCGGGAGAATGCGAACGCGCGGTCGAGGAGGACCGGATTTATTTTCAAAGGTGGATCCACGTGGATGTTCTCGACGAAAGGCCTGCCCATGCGATTCCAATACTTCAGCGCGGATTCCGTGTTGTTCTCGAGGAGGTAAACCGTGGCGAGAAAGTCGTTGGTATAGGCGTCGGCCGGAGCCGAATCCAGGGCGGATCTCAAATGCGCTTTCGCCTCGGGCAGATTCTCATTGCGGAAGGCGGTGCCGGCAAGCTCGATTTCGGGGACCGCAAGGAGCGTCCAGTTGTCGGTCGCCCGCCAGCGCTGCTCAAAATCTGCCCGACCCATGGAGAGCAGTTTGCGGTCGGCAGGATCGTTCACAAGAACCAGGTTCTGCACCGGATCGATTCCGGTCACAACAACGTAGTGAAGGGGCGCCCCTCGCGCATTACGTTCAAGACAGACGACGAGGGGTCGCCCCTGAGAAATGTGCTGATCGAGGTCCATCCACTCGCCGCGGAAAGGAAACACCCTATAGCCGCGCGATCGAAAGTACTCCTCCATGTCGCGCGCAAATATGCCGCCGGCCTCCCTGGAATAGAGCTGCTGCTGAATCTCTTCGACCGGGGGCGCGGAGCCTTGCTTCCAGTACTCCAAAAGCATCCACACCGAAGCAGATCCACAGCCGTTCTTGTCCTGCTGAATGAAGGGCACATCGATCCAGAGCGCCTGTGCCAGCGCCAGCAAGGTCAGGAATAAGTGCATTGATCTGTCATGCAGACACGGCGATCAGAACGATTACAGCTGCGGCGAGCGCGATGACAATGTATGTGAGTTCCTGGTTCGTCAACGACCCGCCGGCAAAGTCGCGTTGCAGCTGGTTTGTTCGGGCGGCCAGCCGCGCGAGTTCGTCAGGATTCAATGTCGCGACAGCTTTTTGCACCCGGCGATAGTCGACCTTACCGACCTTCAATGCATGGCGAACGGGTTCCGTGGAAAAGAATGCTTGAACGTCATCGCGGTTTTTCTGCCGGTTTCTAGCCGCATCCGAAATGGCGTTCTGAAGTTCGGATGGGGAAACGGCCTGCGATTGGGCAACCACAAGATGCGGAATCAAAAGGAGAAGAACCAGAGTGAACACGAGAAACCTAACGCGCATAGAAAGGGCCTCCTTGTTTTTGCGGGGAGGTGCTGCAAATCAAAGGCCATCCTGGGGGGAAGGGCATACCACAACCGTGAAATTTTCGCGTCTAAGGTTAGAGAGGAGTTTTCCATGCCGATCGAAATTCGCCGCAAAGACGTGAAAACATTGGTTACACAGGGCCGGGCCCAGCTCGTTGAGGTTCTCCCGGCGTCCGCCTACAAGAAGGAGCATCTGCCGCAGGCGGTCAATATTCCTCTTGAAACCCTGAACTCGGAAACCACTCGGACGCTTCGAAAAGACCAGGCTGTGATCGTGTACTGCCACGATTTCCAATGCGATCTCAGCGCCAGAGCTGCGTGGCGGCTTGAGAGTATGGGCTTCCAGGAAGTCTACCGATATACGCCCGGAAAGGCGGACTGGCTGGCCGTTGGTTGGGAAACCGAGGGCACACAGGCAAAGAAAGCAAGGATCAAACAGGCGCTGCACAAGGACGTCCCGACTTGTTCGCTCCGGGAGCGTCTGGAAGATGTGAAGAGTCGCCGCCGCCCGAATCAGGACATATGTGTCGTCGTGAACGACAGACACATTGTTCTCGGCCTCATAAGCGGAGAAACCTGGGATGCCAATCCACAGGCGCGAATCGTGGATATTATGCAGCCAGGCCCGCATACTCTCAGGCCCGACCTGGAGCCGAAAGACGCCGAAAGAGTGCTGCGCAGCGCGGAATCAGAGAGCGCGATCGTCACAACGTCTGATGGTGAATTACTGGGGGTTATAAGACCAGCCCAGAAGAAAGCCCAGAAGTCGCACAAGGCGGCATAGTTCGGACAGTTTTATGAAGTGGAGGTGTGCATGAAAGTCAGCGAAATCATGAGTACCAGCGTGGAATGTGTTTCCCCGGATACAGGAATAAAGGATATAGCGCTCAAGATGAAAAGCCTGGACGTTGGATTCATACCCATTTGTGAAAACGATCGTTTGGTCGGCACCGTTACCGACCGTGACATTGTTCTGCGAGGAGTTGCCGCGGGGCGCGACCTCAATACAACCAAAGCGCGGGAGCTGATGACGAAGGATATTGTCTGGTGTTTCGAAGATGAGGATGTGAAGGCTGTCGCCAAGAAGATGCGGGAAAAGGAAGTCCGCCGCATGCTGATTCTGAACCGTGACAAACGGCTGGTCGGTGTCGTCTCCATCGGCGACGTTTCACAGGTCGAGGAAAAAGTCTCCGGCCAAACGCTTCACGAGATCACCGAAGTCGCGTAGAGCCCCGGCAATTACGTGCCCATTGACCAATGTGGTATTGTGGCGTTCGCAATACTATACCCAGTGAGGTGATTGATGGGCACGCGTACGTTAGAGATCCGAGGCAACCTTGAAAACGAGTATCGCGATGTTTTCACCGAGGAGGCGGTGGCTGCTCTGGAGGCCCTCGCCGGCCTGGACAAAGATCGCAAGGCGGTAATGGCCGGGCGAATCGAGCGTCGGGAAGCGCGGGCTCGAAACAAACAGCGAATCACGTTCCTTGATCCGGGAGCCACCATCTCCCGTGCAAATATCAAGGTCCAGGACGCGCGGGACGGGAACTTCATCGGCAGCGAGATTCCCCAGGACCTGCAGCGCCAGTGGATTCAAGGCACGGGACCTGCCGCAAAGCCGAATTCAACGATAGATAAGAGCATCCGCAACATCGCCTATGCCCTGCTGTCCGGGGCGGACGGTTGGATGTTCGATGGCGAGGATGCGCTCGGCCAGATCTCGTCGATGTCGCTCGATAACCAGCGAAACCTGAAGCTCGCGATTCACCGCGATCCGGTGTTCATGAAGACCGCCGAGCAGGTGGCGACGGAAATGAACAACTGGGGCAAGCAGTTTTTCGGACGCCCCATCATCGAAGATTGGGTCAAGCAGCTCGATTTCACGACGAAGATCTTTCGAGCGCGCGGACTCCACCTCGATGACCGCCATGTGCGCCTTTCAAGCGGGGCCGGCTTCTCCGGCTCGATAGTGGATGCGACGCTGTACATCGTCAATAATCACCGGCGTCTCCGTGAGACCGGAGCCTCCATCGCGCTGTACCTTCCCAAAATCCAGACCGCTGAAGAAGCCGCGCTCTGGAACGATATTCTTAGTGGACTCGAGCAACATCTTGGTCTCCCCGACGGCGCCACCAAGGTGTACGTGCTCATCGAGCAGGTCGAAGCCTGCTATCAGTTGATGGAGATGCGCGCTGCCCTGGGGAAACATTTCATCGGCTTCGATACCGGCCGCTGGGATTACATCAACAGCGTCTCGGATGCGATGGCCTGGGACAAAGAATTCCTCAATCCGAACATCGACGCCATCACGATGACCTACGGCTACATGCGAATCTACGAAGACCGCGTGCGGCGCGCCTGCAATACGCCCGACCGGCTTGGCCAATACGTGCTCTGGCAGGGCGGCATGGAACCCAATATCCCAGTCGGCTCGGAGGCGGGTGTCACAAATGGAATGAAGAGAGCTGTCGCCGGTGCGGAACGCGAGGAACGCGAAGGCGCGAGCGGGAAGTGGGTTGCCCATTGGAAGATGGTGCACATCGTCCGCCCTGTGTGGGAAAAAGTCGGAAAGGCCAACCAGCTTGGACTGAAGTGCCCCAAACTCACCTATACGGCTGCCGACGCCGACGGACTCCTTCTGCTGGAACCTGCACCGCGAACCGTTCGCGGAGCGCGCGACCTCCTTAGTGTTGGGCTCCAATACGGGAATGCGTTCGGACAGGGACTCCAGGCTGCGGCACTCAAGCCCGCCGACTATTTCGGCAACGAGGACGTTCTTTACTTGATGGAAGACGCCGCAACGGGTGAGATCCGCCTCAGCATCCTCTGGGAATGGCTTCACAAAAACGCAACTTTGACGGAAGACGACAAGGAAACCGGCGTAAAGGCCGGCGACCGGTTCACGGCTCAACTGTTTTCTCGGCTTCTCGTCGAGGAATACGAAAAGCTGCGCAAGGCCAGCAATCGTGATGTTCACGACGTGTCGAAGAACACGACGTTGCCTATTGCCCGGGAGATCGTTGAAGCCTACGTCAAGGACGAGGTAAAGCTGCCCTGGTACATCGACCTGCTGAACATCAATCTCAACAACCAGAACCTGGACGAAGCCAGGAAACGGATACGCTTGCTTACTGAGGCGTTTCGTAAGGACGGTACCAGAGTCACCGAGAACCTGGATTTCGCGCTGGCGAAAAACGCGTAGGTATTCTGTAACCACAAAGGCACGAAGGCACAAAGAAAGGCCGCAAATAGAGTTGTTGATGCGGCCTTTCTTTGTGCCTTCGTGCCTTTGTGGTTACAGAATGCCTACGCTGCGGGCCTTGAAACGAGCCTTCTCCACCAGCTTTGCTGCTGATAGTCGCGGCGGCCCAGGCATGCCACGACGCTGCCTTCCACCTGCCCGAGGTCAAACGGTTTGAGGATGTAATCGAAAGCGCCGAGGCGCAAAGCATCCTGAGCAATTTCCTTGTCGGCAAGCGCCGTCAGGAGAATTACGCTCAGCTGGGGCATCCGCTCATGGATTTCCTTCAGGACTTCCATGCCCCCGACTTTCGGAATGAACACGTCGAGGAGAACGACGTCAAAGGTCGGATCCTGCTCGATGGCATCGAGGGCCTCCTTCCCATCCGTGGCTGTCACCACAACGTAGCCCTGCCCGGCAAAGAAGTGGGCCAACAGTTCCCGTGTGTCGGGATAATCCTCAACGATGAGCAGTTTTACTTTTTCCCCGAAAGGAAGACCTAACTGAACGGGATGAATAGATTCCACGACGGAACGGACCCCTTTACAGCTGATTTCAATTCGCCCTGTGCCTCCCTATATTGGAAGTAGCAATAAAGGAACCAGAAAATACGTCCGGCGGCAAAAAATTTGGCGTCGCATTGACACACGTCCATAACACTCGCAAAATCAAAATTCAGGTGAAGTGGAGAAATCGTGGGGAGACAGGAATTTCCCCCGAATTTTGCCGAATTCAGCGAAAGTGGCGGAATTGGCATACGCGCTAGACTTAGGATCTAGTGGGGTGACCCATGAGGGTTCGAGTCCCTCCTTTCGCATACGGCGGTCAATAGGCCGCCGCTACAAGTATGAAGGCAGACTTAATCGACGTCAGCGGATGCAAGAAGAACCTGGAAATCGAGATCCCGCAGGAAGACGTGGATGCCGAGATCAATCACATCGCGCAGGAGCTTGCGCGAAAGGCGCGCGTTCCCGGGTTTCGGCCGGGTAAGGCTCCTGTTGGAGTGGTGAAGACCCGATATCGGGAGGAGATTCTTTCCGAGATGATGCAGCACCTGCTGCCGAAGTATTTCGGTGAAGCCATCGAGACTCGGAAGCTCGATATCGTGCAGGCGCCGCAGTTCGAAGGTATCGACTACACTTCAGGTCAACCGCTTCGTTTCAAAGCCGTCTTCGAAATCTATCCTGCTCTGGATATCACGAACTACGTCGGCGTTCCGGTCGAGGAAGTTTCGACAAAGGTCGAAGACTCCGAGATCGACGCCCAGTTGAAGAAGCTTCAGGAGGACATGGCTGAACTGGTTCCTGTCGAAGAAGACCGGGCCGTCAAAGAAGGTGATTTCGCAGAAATTTCCTTTACCGGTACTTTTCCCGAACCCGACGAGCCTCCTGTCACGGCCGAGAAAGCTGTTTGTGAAATCGGCGGCCGGACGACACTGAAAGAATTCACTGAGAATCTTCAGGGAACCAGGGTGAACGACGAAAAGACGTTCCCTGTTGCCTACCGGGCGGACTATCCCGAGAAACGGCTTGCGGGGAAAACGGTCGAATACAAGGTGAAGGTCGAAGCGATCAAGCAGAAGGAACTTCCCGAGATCAACGACGAGTTTGCCCAGCGACTAGGTGATTACAAGACTCTCGACGAGCTGAAGGCAAGGGTCGGCGAGGATCTGCAGAAGCACAAGGTGGAGCACGCGCAGGAACAGGTGCGGGAGAAACTTCTCGAGTGGCTCGAAGACAACAATGAGTTCGAGCTTCCGGAGTCCCTGGTCGAACGGCAGCTGCAGATCCGGGTTCAGCGTTTGCTGCGCGACCTGGCTCGGCAGGGCATCAACCCACAGCGTCTGGACGTCGACTGGGGCCGGATCCGTGAGGACCAGCAGCAGCAGGCTGTACGCGACGTGAAAGGTTCTTTGATTCTCGAACACGTCTCGGAGAAGGAAAACATTGATGTAACGGATGAGGAAATCGACGCAGAAATAGATAAGATCGCGGCCGAGACGAAGCGGCCCGTGCAAAAGGTCAGGGAGGTATTGACGCGTGACTCGGGGCTAGATAGGCTTAAAACACAGATCCGCAACAAAAAAACTTTGGATTTTCTGCAGGAACGAGCACGTGTTCAGAATGTTGGGTAAGCGCCGGCTTCAGCCGGCTGGGGTCGCGCCGGTCGCCGAAGAAAAGCCGGCAAGTACACTTACCCATTGACCCGCCCATGCACTGGTTGAAGAATTGTAAATAGGATATCCCCATGAACAATGAGGAACGAATGACACTCATCCCAATGGTGGTCGAGCAGACGAATCGTGGCGAGCGCGCCTATGACATTTACTCCCGGCTGCTGCGTGACAGCATCATCTTCATAGGGACGGCTATTGATGACAATGTCGCGAACGTGGTGACCGCGCAATTG
>Ga0137394_10000363_pt1 | contig 31580 bp, 30 predicted proteins | sample czobulk116metaG_FD_108278 | JGI IMG/M metagenome (GOLD analysis project Ga0137394, IMG submission 108278) | Vadose zone soil microbial communities from Angelo Coast Range Reserve, California, USA - czobulk1.16 metaG | ecosystem: Environmental > Terrestrial > Soil > Vadose zone | place: USA... | reverse complement strand
TGTGTAATACCCATTCTATTTTGCCTTATGCTGCATTCACCACATGTTCTTAGGCCACTAGATGAAGCAAGTGTCATGCAGAAAAGACGAGTTGATTTACAGAGTCTATATCGCAGTGAATTCGGGCCCGTGGATTCTCGCTTTGTCCCTGGGAGTACAACATTTAGCGTTGATACGTTGATACTCCCACCCTGCCTTGACCTGGCACGGAAATTGGTTCTACAGTAGCTCTAGATATTGTGGTATCAAACAGTATTTTTGTATATGGTATGAGTCTACAGCATAAGGTGGACATAACGTTGGCGATAGCAAGGTATGAAAGCAGCAGACAATGCGAACGACAAAGGAAAATCCATGCGAGTTATACAGAATATCCTAGCGTAGATGTACAGTACTTCGAGCAATTCAATCTAACTTTCTCCCAGTCCTTGTTTCGTAGATATCGATGTCTATAGTGTCCTTCGTCAAGAACCTCCAGATATACACAGTTTTCGACTGGCCATAACGGCGAAGACGCCCAATCGCCTGCGTCTCGTTCGCTTGATAAATCTCCTGTGACGGGGCGAGCAGGGGTGAAAGGAAGATGGCATGATTGGCCGACGTCAGGTTGGCGCCCGAAGCACTCTCGTCCATCACGTTCAGCAGCAGCACGCGTTCCTTGCTGTCGTTCTGGAACTTTTCCAGATTTTTGGACTTTTGTGCCGCGGAGCCCTTGATCTCGAGGAACCGAACTTCGTTAGCGGTTAGCGCCTCGGCGACCTTCTTCATGAGGTCCGGGAACTGAACGAAGATGAGAACGCGTTCGTCGGACGAGATGCGCTTCCTGCAGCAGGGAACAGTGTCAGTCAGGGCCCGCCTTACTTTCCCGAGTGGTACATACCTGATCAAGTGGATGACCTTCTCTAGCTTCATCCCAAAGTGCTTGCCCTTCCCATCGCGCTCGTAGTCGTCGACTCCAAGCGTGTCGCCTTTGACGATGTTGAGGACTCGGGCGGCGGCCTTGCATCGGCCCGAACGAGCGTACACGCAAGTCTCGCTTTCCGCAGCAGCCTTGACGTCGTTGTAGCACCCAGCATGGCCGCACGATGAAAGGACGGCGATTTCTTCGAGAGGAACCCGGTCGCGGCCGCACTCGGGGCACGAGATGACGGGCGGATCGCTCCGCTGCTTCTGGAGATCCCGGACGACGGTAAAGTACCGTAAGGAGCGCACACGCCCGACGAGTTCCTTCGTCAGCTTCCGAATCGTATGTGTTTGCTCGCGATGCTCCCAGATCGTCTGCTTGCGCTCGCTGTCTTTCATCTTGCGACCCGGATTCGAAGGCCGGTGTTCTCCGACGCCCGCGTCATTGAGCAACTCTAGAACGAGTTGGGTCCCGTCCTCATCGCCAACGCCTTCCGTGCGAGACACTCGCACGTGCTCTCGGAACAGGGACTCCTTGGGCTCGTCGTCCAGCCGCTTGCCGATTTCCTTCTCTTTTTCGACCGCCTCTTTGAGCTTCTTCGTGAGATCATATCGGCAGTCCTCGAGCTGAGACTTGCGTTCCTTGACGATGACCTCGCACGCTTTCATCGCATTTTCTTTGCCCGACGTGTCAAGCTCAAAGTGAGAGCAGCGCTTGAGTAGCGCTTCTTCCGCCGTACTGAAAATCCAAAGATGTCAACATCTGGTGGTTACTTCATAGGGATGCAATACATACTTGCTGTCACCGAGGGACTTTGCGACTCGCTTTTCGCGATCACTGTTAGTCTTTTTCCCCCGCTTGATGGTCATGTCCAAGGCGCGTAGGTGGTGCTCGAGTTCAAGATAGATTGCGCGCTCGGCGGCCGGCAAGGAAATCTGTTCAATCTTTTCCTCCCAAGGAATCTCGTCAATCTCGGCGACGTTCTGGTAGATGACTCAGTTCGAGAGCTGCCAACAAAGTTATCAATACGCACCTGACGGACGAAGCGGTTCAAGAATGTCTGCCCGAGCTCATGGCGGTGCGCGTGCCAATCCAGGCTGTGCGTTTCACGGAACGAGTGGAACTTCTCGACGTCTTGAGGGACGCAATTAAGACCCAAAAGAACGGAGAATAAATCACTATATCGACGTACCAGTTTGTTCCCGACGACGCCTTTTGATCTCGCTGGACTTGCCTTCGTTGTCGTCGTCAATTCCGAGGTGCAAGTTGAGGTGAGCGGCGATCGTCTTGACCGCGGCGAAGTCGTGGACGGGAGGCGTACCAGACAGCACCCAGTGTCGGTCTGCGGACAGACGCGTCACAAACGCGTGGATTTTGCCGTCCACATACGTGTACTCGTCGACCACTTTCCGAGCAAAGTGAAACATCTCCAACGGGGGGCACTGCATCTGCTTCCAGTCGCGCTTTGCTGCACCCCGTAGTTTCCACGGGTCCTTCGCCTCGCGCAGCTCCTTGGGCTTAGCCTCCTTTTCGACCCGCTTCCGTTTCTTCGATTTGGAAGAAGAGGCCTCGGACGTAGACACGGGTTCGTCGACGTCCATCGCATCTTCACTTTCCGACTTCCCAGCCTTTTTCTTCGGCTTCGCGCTCGCTTTAGGTTTGGCCTTTGGCCTTGCGCGGGACTTACCTTTCGGCGCGTCGGAGTCCTCTTCGTCAGAAACTTCGGCAGAATTGTCCTCATCATCATCATCGTCAGAATCCGAGACGATGAACCCAGGAGAGTCTGAGCGAGCTTTCTTCTTGGAACTGCGTGAAGCCTTGGTCGGCTTTTCGTCTTCGCTATCTGAGTCAACATAGACAGCCATTTTCGAGACTTTCTGGCTGAGCCTTCGAACCGGCCGCTCTTCGCCATCTGATTGGTCATATTCCTCGGATGACGAAACTTCGATAGGTTCAACGCGCCGACCCTTCTGCTTCTGAACGTCCTTCAAGGCAGGGACCTCGACATGACTGAAGACTAGGGTCCCAGAGCTCGAACTTGGCTTATCGCTTGCCTTTGACTTCGGATTGGCCTGCGTCCCTGCGGGCTTCGCTTTCGCCTCCGGCACTTCCTGAATTCCTTTTATGCGCTTTGACGGTCGCATAGCCTTCTCGGCTTCCTCGTCTGTGTGAAAGTTAGTACACAAATCACAACGTGGATGGTACAGGCGTACCTCTCTTCCGCGCTGTATGGATGGCGTCCATGACGTTGATAGACCCCTTCTTGCGCAGCAGGTCAACTTGCCCTTTCAAAGTTTCGAGAGAAATGTCAAGACGTGCGTTGAAGTACCGACCGTCCGATGCCGGAAGGGATCCGCCAGCGGCAATGGCCTCAAGATTTGCAAGGTAAATGCTGCTTTTGAAAAGATTGGAGGCGACTATGACGATATCCGCTTCGATAATCCTCTCGACAGTGAGGGCGTTGAGATTCGATGCGGTTATAATCGTAACGACCTCCATCTTGGCCTTGGATGAGACGAACTTCTGAATCTCCGTCGTCCATTGACGCGTAAGATGGGAAGGGACAACAACGAGAGTGGCTTTAACACGGATTTTTCCAGGAATTTCCGCCGCACCGTCTAGTTCGCGGGTAACCTCCTTGCGCGTACAGTCGACCAGACCGAGGGTGATAGCCGTCTTCCCGTAGCCGACCTCGTCAGCGAGGACACCCCCACGGATGTGCACGGGCTGTTGGGCACGCCCTTCGGCTCGCCAACCCAATGGCTCGAGCATGGCTTCCGAAACCTCCTCTTCGATGAAGGGCGGCGCATCCGTTTTCTCTTGCTCCAACATCCAATGCAACGAACGCAACTGCTCCACGCGGAGAGGAAACTTCTGAAAGTGAGGGGGCTGGCTGTGCTGAGGGTCAGGTCGATTGCTGAGCAACGTGAACTTTGGCAAGATAAGATTGACGAGAGGTTTAAAATTGGTGTCCAGGCGCCAGGACAAGGTTGGTTTCCCCTTCCTCCCCGCTGTTGGAAGACGAGCAAAGGCACGATGGGTCAATGACGCAATATTTACGCCAATGCGGACGGTCCCAACGTCGTTGTCGTCCAACTTGAGCTGGGTCACGAACGGTGTAGGACGACGCTTCAAGCGGCGTTCGTACTCGCCCGCTTCGGCGCTGTCTTCAACGGGTACAACCTTTTTCCCGCGTTTAATCCAGCGCAACGAAGGGGCTAGAGGTGCACAACGCTCGCAATTCGAATGGTCCTCCGGAAGCTCGGCCGCCTGCCAGGTATTGAACGAACCATCCACGACCTTGATGCGTTCCAGCAACCACGACAAGGCGCGGAAAGTTGCACGCTCGTAAATTTGTTCGACCTCTTGCCATGAGCCCTTTGGCCACTCTGAGCCCGCTTGAGAATGAAGGGGGACACGAGCAACGAGCAAAGCGTTCGCAGACTTGCAAGCGTCCTTGTTGACTTGTGTGTTGAGGCTGTCTTGGGGAACGGAGTACCGTGCTCCCTGAACATCCGAAGGCTATAGAAACAAACCCATATAAGCCACCACATACAAGCATAAAAACGCAAGACACACCTTAAGGCTGACACCCTCTGTGAAAACGTACTTCTGTGGGATGACGCACGAGACACGTTGAGGACCATCCTTGCTGGACTGCCGCCACGACGGTTGTAGACGAGCGAAGATGGGTCGTGTCTCTTGGTACTCAAGTCGGCGAATGCTTGTGGAGAAGACGAATGCGTCATCGCTCGACTTTCCGGAACGGCTTGGATTGAGAAGTAAGTATAGTGGAGGGAGAGCGGCGTCCTCTTTCGTCGCGACCTTCTTGTGAAGCGCATTGTTCGCGGTCCCGCATTTGTCCAGAAGTACGTAGGTCCCAGTGATGTCGCGATCAAAGTGAACGACGTCCTCGTGGGGAAGCGAAACTTCGAGCTGAGAGAAAACGTTGGCGTCGAGAAATTTAGGGTCCTGTAAACCGAGCTTTGATTGCCATGACGGCACGAGTTCTCCGGTACCTTTAATGGATATCTCCACCGAAGTCGTCTGCGGCAGTGCCACTTCCCACCGACCGTTCAGGAGCGAACTACTACAAGCGAGCCGTGCAACGGGATACATAAGTAGCTTGCGAATTTCGGCATTAGCGGGCTCCTTGGGCGACGGTTTGGCATAGAAGAGCCATTCGGGACGCTGAGGGTGAAGACAGAGCTCCACAACAGCTTTCGTCGACTCGAAAGTGGCGTACCACAACTCTTGACGTTTGAGTTCGACAAAACGCAATTCCGGACCCACAGCTTCAACGACAGCGTTCCGCCAGATTTCCCAACGCTTAGATGGGATGGATGTGCCAAATTCCTGCTTCAGCGAGTTCAACAGTTGCTCCGTTATACCGGAAAGATCGAGACACATGGGTAGCGCAGACTTGAGACTGCGCTCAAAGGTAGACGGAGCCAACCTTGGATTGGCTTTGACGTCGATCGGGCGAGCGTTATGCTCCGGACGCCCACCGCATTTGACGCAAGCAGTAAATCCACAGTCATTACAACGACGGACCTCGCGCTCGGTCATATCCTTTCGACCCTCGCATGTGCAGAAGCGGACGCTCTTCATAGCATCTTCAAGCAGGGCAGAGAGAGGCTGTCCCGTAGTCTTGGAAAGATCGAAAGGCCTCTCTAGAAGCTGATCTTCGCCGCAAATATGATCTTGAACAGAGTCGGAGGGGCCATCGACTTGCATGACGTCGTCATCGATTTCGATAATACGTGTCCCGTGTTTCTCCTCGTATGTCCTCTTGTCGTGGCCAGGCGTCAAGTATTTCATCGAAAGAATTAGAGAGACGAGGAGTGTCGTTCCAACGACGGTCGTGGACATGGCATTTCCAGCCAAGTCGGCGAGCTGATCTTCAGTTTCACGCGTAAGCAACAGCTCGTCTATTGGAAGGCCTTGTAGATGGAGGGCCTCTAATCCGACCATTGGTCCACCGCGATTAGTGATATAGGGAATCATGGATGGGGTAAGACACGGTGAAATGCCAACACGGTTCGAGCCAATGGAGCGATCCACATTTTGCGACAGGTTCCACACTTGACTGAAGGAGGAACGCGTCAGAGACAACACGGAGAGACCGTATAACACCTTACCTTTTAAATGCGGGATCGACGCCTTGCACAGCCGATCGGAGTAACGAAATATCCATAAGGTCCCAAACTCGTTCGACTTGCCCTGAAACCCAATCCGCCCAGCCATAATCAAGTATCTTGAGGGAGCCACCTTGGGAGAGGTAAGTGGGAGTTACGGCGTCGAAGAGATGATAGCACATACCCTCATCCCAGTTCGTCAGCGGACGCTTGGCTCCAAGGGCCTCCTCTAAGCGAGTGCGTTGATGACGAGATTCACAACGACCCCAATCTGTCCGACCGGTTCTGCGATCTAGCGCGTTGTAACTCTCTTGAACGAGTTTCTCCCTAGCCCGGTGGATGCGAGGGTCGTCAGAAGGCAAGAGGAAGGCATCGAGGGTGCACGATGCGTCGCGCTTCATTGATGACATGCGGTCCGCCCATTTACTTGGAATGCTGGAAGATTGCGCGTTGACTGCCATCATATAGCCGCGCGTCCGAGTGTGAGGGACATAATACGTCTTTGTATCCAGGCGCATTGACTTTGCACTGTATTTGAAGTCCTCAAATTTCTTGACGATGGCCTGCCATGGGGCGCTGCAGACGTTTTCCAGGATTACCACTGGGGGCCGATGTTTTTTGACCCAGTTCAGCATGCCGTGAAACGTCCTGCCAGACTCGCCGCCTTGCTCGATGTCCTTCCTTTCATTGTTGAGATTCGAGTAGTCGACGCAAGATGTACCGGCGATGAGGATGTCCACATTACCGGGGACGTAAGCCTTGGCGCCATAAGCCGTGTATCTATATCATAATTAGAAGGCTCTGTTGAAGAACATGAGCGCACTGCGCAACGCACGCATAATCATCGCCAAGTTCGCATACGTCTCGGAAGAGGAGTGGTGGTTGAAAATTTCGCTCGATGTACGCCTGTTTGAAGGGTTCGATTTCGCAGGAGAATACGTGCTCCACTTCGATAGTAGTACCGAGCTTCTCAGTCATGGCACGACTGATAAGATTGAGGGCGAGAAGAGGGGACTCCGTCCCGGAGCACATTGTCGCAACGCGCAGTTTCCGCCCCTTGATGTGCTCCGCTAGCGTCTTGACCTCAGATAGGCGCGAGACGATGTCGAGGAAGATGTCGGGCAGACGGGAAATCGGAGGCAGAGAGGAGTCTTCTGGGGAAATATACTTTTCCCTCTTACCTGTTATGCCCCCGTCTTCTTCTTCCTCTTCTTCGTCCACGTCGATATCCATACCTCGGTCATAGGTGGACTCCTCCGTGGAGGCACCCTCCGTCTCATCTTCAGTAGGATCAGATCTTGGTTTGCTGAAGAACGAAGATATTTTCTTTTGCTTCATTTTATCTTTAACGGACGACATGATGGCGAAGAGAGAGGGGGAATGAGTGTGGTGTGCGTGTGCGTGTGCGAGGGATGTGGACGGGTTTGTTAGACACGCGTGTCAACAACAGATCGAATCACGAGCGCGATCGGTCACACGAACATGACTCGATCTGTCACCTATCACACGTACACCCATATCACACGTACACCATGCCCGCTCGTACCATCAAGGACTGGACACAGAAGATCTATGATGATTCCTCTTCTTGGTTCGACGGCTCCTATACAGTAGACTGGCAAGTGTACACAAAAGGTCCCTTTGGAGAAGGTTTTAACGAATCCCACAGGGTCGTCGTGATAGGTCTATTCGTTCTTGAGCTCGTTATTGGGGCTTTGCCAGTTTTCGAGAGGGACTTCTCCCTCAACGATCCACTTATTCAGCATCCACACACTCCTGAACAGTAATTTCTTTCCATTGCACCACCGATTTGGGCGCTTACGCAAGCCGATCATAAGGATCTCAAGTCTCACAAACGCGTTGATTGCGGTAGCGGTGCCTGCGGTGCTTGTCGTCTTCGTAGGGGCATACAGAAACTCAACGCATGAAATTCACCATGGCCTGCTTACAACAATCGCTAGCCTGTTCGTCGCGTCTCACAACAGACGTTTGATTATACTCTGCTAACCAATCTCTAGCACCCTGAGTCGCGCAATAACGGAAGCGCTGAAGAACCGCGTCGGTAAATCCTAGTGCCATATAGCCGACACAGACCTCTCACTTGTACACATCTGTTCTCCCCAGGTCGACTCCGCCCGGACTTTTTATCTCGGTGCCAGTGGGACGCGTCGCAACACGTATGCACCGGGTATGTATGAAGATCAGCCTCCATCGAATCACCGCTCACAGAGCACAGAGACCCCGAGGAAATACTTGACGGTCGGAAGTCGTTTCCCTCCGGCCATTCGACCACGGCCTTTGTCGCAATGACCTTTGTCAGCTTATTTTTGGCAGGCAAGACGGCTGCTCTGTGCTTCAGCGTCACACCCTCTTGTGGCACCCTCTTTCGTAGCCGACTGGTTCGCTTGTGCATCGTCCTCGTACCATTGGTCTTTGCCGCATGGGTTGCCATCACCCGCATTGAGGATTATGTGGGTGGCTCCCTCGACTGCTCCTTTCAGTGCTGGACTGATAATATCTTCGAAAAGCGCCACCACAAAGAAGACGTGATCGTCGGGGGTGTTATCGGCATTTTCTCGGGGTCCATCTGCTACCTTCTGTACTGGCCCAACCCCTTCACTGCAAGCAGTTTTTCTGCGGAGGCGATGGGTCGCCCTAGACTGGCCAGTGACGTCGCTGTTGGATCCGGAAGAGACGAGGGCTATAGACTCGCCCCCGAGGGTCCTGACTTCGAGCCTGTATGAGACGTCGGGACACCGTTGTATCCAGAAGTTAGCCACCTGCTACGCTCACACTTCGAATTTTCTTTGGGCACACATCTATAATTGTGACATAGATTTTGCTCACATGTACACAGAACACGTACTTTCAGTTCGTGGCTCACCGATCGAATTGAGAATCTGTCCATCGCCGCTGTTGCGTGTGATTGAGCAACCGGGGACTGGGTATCCGAGGACCCGGTTCTTGCCCTACGAATTCACCAAACAGTACCCAGCCCTATGGGCATATTGAACCGACTTCCGTAAGATGTCACAGCCCTGTTGGTGGAAAAACACAAGCCTGAAGCCTCTTCACCCAACAATTTCCAACCACGTGTCACGGCCTGATGGAAATGAGGGTCCCACGTATTCAAATCTTGCCTTTCATCTTTGATAACACCATCTCTTCCCGTTCAATCGGGTACAGTAGACACCCATCCCTGGTTTGTATTGTCACTGAACGCATTTCAAAGCAACGGCCGCCACCGTGGTTTTACAATCGTTATCAATTCCGGGCCATTTAGAAACGAAGCATACACTCCCTAACGTTGTCCTAGGCGGTGGGAAACTGCACACAGCTACATGATTCTTGAGAGCCGGGGTTCCAAAATCCTTTTTCGTTGGTATAAATCCCCCACGTCATCACCCTTGATGGGCACAGAACGCCCACGAACCCCCCACGCGTGGTGGTAGGGGGTTTGTTTTTTCATGAACCCATGCGTAGCTATGAAGGACCATCGTTCCGAGGAGTGAACACCCAGTTACCCCCCACTTTTTGCATCCGACCTCCCGTGGGATCCTGACTCTCGGTATGTCGGTCGCCTTCCTCTCCCAGACCCGCTGTCACCTGCGCCTGCTCATGAGCACTACTACCCTGTGGCCAGTCGGAAGAGTCGTTCTGGGCGTTGGTGTGCTCCCCCAAGACGATCGCATCCGTCTCCTGCGCATATCCGTCGCTGCCATGATCCCACCGTGCCTGACCGTCGCCACCCGAATTGCCGTATGCGAAGCCGCCGCGCCTGCCTCGTGCCCCAAACGCACCCTTACCCCGCCCTCCGCGTGGGGGACCTCCACGGAAATCATCCATCCAACCCCCCTGCCGTTGATTTCCCTGCATCCCGGGCGCGGGCCCACTGACAGGTGCCTGGTTTGCCATGTTAACGGTGACCTCCATGGCGAACATCATCAGTTCCTCCTGTGATGGCTGACGGCCATTCGTGACGGCCCACGCCCGGCCCAAAGCTTCCCACGATGTGGGCGAAGTCGGGTCAAAGGTAGAATAATCGAAAGACTCGAGCCCTGGTGTCTCCCTGTCTTGGTGTAGCGCATTGCTCCCGGCAGCAGGTGTCGCCTGGGGTGCAGCACTCGCCGAAAATACGTGCTCGCCCGGAACCGGCGCCCCCTCCACGGCAGGGGCCGACGTGGGTGGCAAGTGCGTGGCAAGTGGCTGTGGCGGCGTCGGTCTTTGTTTTGGATCGTCGGGCGCCTCGCTCGCCTCGTCATCGGAAGAAGGCCTGATTTCACGTCCGAATTCATCTACCCCAGGACGCGAGGACGAAGGTTCGATATCGTGATCGGTTTGGTCTGCGATGGATGGCCGATGTGGAGGACTGTATGGTTTCACATCCCTCCAACTGCCGCCTCCGTATCTACTCCGGGGCGGGCTCCTCGACCGACTCCTTCGACCGTGTGCAGCGCCGGGGCTTCGAGCGCTGTCGTAAAACCGGTCTCGGTAACCTTCGCGATCTCGATCGCCAAACCGCCCGCGGCCACGGCCTCGGTAACCACCTCTAAACCTGCCCCGATGACCGTGATGGTCGTTTTCCTCGACAGGAGGTGACGTCGGAAAGCTGCGGCCGACTTGGTGGCCAGCCTCCCATGACTTATCCAATGCGTTTCGCGAGTTGTGATTCCAGTATGTGTGCGAATAAGATGGGCCGGCGACATTGTCGGAGGATGCTGTGGTAGGCGCTGATGGGGGGGAAAGTGACGTCTGAGTTATGGGTGTCATTATCTCAGAAGAATTAACCGTCTGAGTTAATTGCTGAAATAATTTTAACTGATTCGCATCAAGGTGAGGAACTTGGGGTGGTGGTTGAGCGTTATTTGTCGCTGTTTGGCTATGGTCAGAAGTGGTGGGATGGTTAAGCCACATTTGGAGCGGGATTCTTGGGAATCGACTCACAGGCCATCTACAGATAATGGAACATTACTGGCTTGGGAGAGAAGGGCCAGCAGCGTTGCTTGCACGGAGATGGCCTGGCTGGCTGGGTCTGCAGCAGGCGTCTCCGCATTCGCAGACGAACTCAAAGCCGCCTGTGGAGGCGCCGAGTGTGTCACGGGCTCGATTACGGCGTCCGACACTGGTGCGGGAACTAGCACGAAACGAAATCAGACATTCGCTCTTTCTCTCACTTTCCAAAAAGCGTAAAGCGAAAGCACAGTTTGGGATTGCACAAAGGGGGGAAGTACTTAGCGAAACATGGAATCGGGACAAGATAAGCACCTGGTGGACTCGGAGCAGCGTCATCACCCTTCAGAACGTTTTCCAATCTCGTCAACACCGCAGGCGGGAAAGTAGACGACTTGGTCCAGATGTCGAGTATCTTCTTCGCCTTTTCCTGTCAATTTGTGATAATACCACAGCAAGGTAGTTAGAACCCTCGTTCAAATTTCACCTAGCCGTTAGAGAAGGGGAAAAAAAAGGAGACGAAAAACTATGGACCCAAGCGTAAAACATATGGAGATAGTTTTTCTTGCGATGCGTTTCATTGTAACGAGCTACGACGTGCGTAATCCGAGATTCGCGAAGCTCAGATTTGAATGATGCCTCGCGGCCGGCAGGGGTGAATACATGCCCTCGGTGGCGCAAACGCCGTTGCCAAACTCGGCCGGCATTTTACAGCCTTGGCAAAAACCTACCCTGTGTCCTGTGAAAGGGGAACAACTAACACAAGAGACTCTCCCAAGGTGTAGATAGGGAGATCAGCTGCCACATGATTTATACTGACCTTGACTTCCGACACACCAGAACCCACCACGTCCTGAAACAAGCCCTCCAAGATGGCTTCTAGTTTGAGCAGGAAGGTGGCACTGTTGCCAGTCTGAGCGTCTCCAGTAAACCCGTGCTTGAGGGCGTGGCTGCGAGCAGCACGTGCCAACGCATCGAATGCGTACAGACTAGGCACCTTGAACTGAGGCTGCAGAGATTTATGCGTACGGTACAACATGGATACCATTTGCACATCGTTCTGAGTAAGGGGGGGGGGGATTTTGCGGTTGATCCGGAAGAGACGGGACGAACAACAAGGGTAAGAACGAGTTGGGATTAGTCCCCGGTGATTTATCATAGGCAACGCACCTCGAAGCACTTTTTTGCCACCTCGCTCAACTTGTTCATCTTGGAGAGTGACACACGCCTTGTCGAGACGACATCCTTGAGCGCGTTCTCGAACTCCTATTGAACCATGGGAGATCAGCCACGGCTCTCTTGATGAAATAGTGATCATCTGTATACCACTAGGGAGGACATTTATACGCTTGCCACCAACAGATTAGGTCCAAAGTTAGCAACAGGCTGGGTTGGGTGTACCAATGACTCAAACTGAGGAAGGTGGAAGGGTTGCTTTGTTTGTCATTGTTGTCACATGGGCGCCTGTCGGCCTTAGAATTAAAATTCCAATGCCAATGCCAAGATATGGGATTGCTCAGACTGCCTGGCAGGAATTATTTTTTCTCTGATGCAATCCCTTGGCAACATTATTTCATTGATCATAACATGTTTCTCTCTTCTCCTGATCTTTGTCACCCCAAGTTTGACTTTTAAATATTATGTAGCTTTGTAGCCGTTACAGTAATTTATGACAATGTGAGCCAAGGGCCCGGTACCATTTTTACAGCACCCCAATGTCTGGAGTCTGGAGTGCTGGGACACACAAAACAGCCGGGCTACGTTAATCGATCTCAAATGAACTTTAGGCGCCCATTCACAGAACAAGTCTCACATAGGTCTTGAACTTGCTGTTGAAAGGTCATGGTTCTCTCCTGCAACCCTGGGAGAATTCTCTGATCAAGGAAAATAATTACGTGGTCCTGGGTCAGAGCAGGGAAAAATATGTAACGGTATGGTAGGTTACATTGGTATCCTGTAGAAGGTGATCCGCGGTCAAGATATCATGGGTGGGCGAGAATGCCCTGCCGTCAGCCTATTGATCATATTTGTGCGCTGAGGCGTATCGGCGAAGAGGGCGCGAACGAGTTTGATCAGTTCCTGAGTCTCATAGTCAACGAGAGCTCCTTCATCGAAGAGATAGCTGATGTCTGCCAGAGATGCCTCCTGCAAGGAAAACCATTCAAACCGATTCGATTTTGTCCGAAAACAAAAACATACCAAGAGTTCGGAAAGATACGAAAACTTGAGCCACGCCGGCACACACCCAACGACGAAGGGAGGCTGCGCCCATGTGAGCAAAATGAAAAGACAACGGGCGCATAAGCGCATACCTGTTCAGGATCATCGATGAACAACCCTTCCAGCGCATGCAACATCCGACAGAGCTCGCTTAATCGGTGAGATTCGACTTCAGTGATATCTGGAAGCGCAAGTATGTCGTCCATGATACACGAGAGACAGAAATTCACAAGGGATCCGAGTGCGCCGAAATACTCGGACTTGCTCAGAATACCCTGCATTCTCCATTTAACAAAACAGTTATGCAAAGCGGGATGAGACAGCTCACCTTCCACTGCCTCGCTACCTTCCGCACTTGCGACAGAACGCCCATCACGGCTTCTTCACAATCATCATAATGTTCCTGTTCAGAAGTGCCGACGAATCCCTCAGCCTTCTTCAGCGAGGCTGCCACCAAGTCTTGTTGCGCCTCCTGCGACACGTCATTCATCGGAGCACAAAAAGTAGCAGGATCAGCACACCCACAACACATTGTTCATACCATCTCATTCCTATTGCCTTCAGAGAATCTGCTGTCTCAAGAAGCCGATCCTCGGCGCCGGAAGTGCAATGTCGCGCAGCGCTGAGAGCCCTGCCACGTCCGTAAATGCAGTCATTCGCGAACATGATAGATTTGGGCTCAGTTGGTCGTTGGCTGAACTTGACGGGATACAGTGCCCGAAATAGATCGAGCACGGCGGGTGCTGTCTGTAAGATCACCAGCCCTCGTGTCTGCTGCTGCGCTGCAGATGCCTTGGAATCGAAAATTGACGTGGATGCAAATACCTCGCCTTCGCGCAGGATACCATCCACAGCATCGGCAAGTTGCCGTGCGCGTCTAGAAATGGCGTACGTTTCCATTGCTTGAGGTACCGACTTTGGCGGTTCTTTCTTCGCGGTCGAGAGTGTTGTGATGTGCATGCCGACTGGCTCGCTTGGTCTGGTCGTCGCCGGCGGGGTCCGTCCACCTACAGTAACAAGTGGGTCCGCGACTGATGGTGGTGTGTATGGCGGAGTCGCCTTCGCTTTTGCCTTGCTCGCGAGCTTCTCGAGACGACTGGCAGGTTTGGGCGGCGGAGTAGGACCAGACGAAGGTGGAGAAGGGCTGGAAGATTCTCCCCAAGGATCATCGTCCCAATCTGCACCATTGTCAGAAGAAGAAGCCTGAGGAGAGGTAGTCGCAGGGCGGTTGACTTCTCCGCCGCCGTCAGCCCAACCCCAGGCCGAGTCATCAGCCGCAGGTGCCGCCTCTGCCAATGTGTCCCTTGGGAGAACGGGCTCTGGAAGGTTCTCGAGTTTAGTGGTTTCAGGCTCAGTTGGTGCATCATCGAATCCCCATGCATCCTCTTCTTCAGCCGCTGAGACCACATCGTCGGTGTCCCCACTCTCTTCCCCTTCTAGACCCCAAGCGTCATCGCTGACGTCTGCAGCCCCCTCTGAACCAGAACCGGAGCTTTGAGTGGCCGGGGCGGAATTAGGCAGCGGAGCATTCGGTGGTGCAACCTCAACACGGATTTGCACGCCGTCGTCTTGACGAAGAATCATCTGTCTTGCATCCTCAAGTATTTGTGCCCTTCGCTTCCGCTCGTAGTGTAAAGACACCGCGTTCGTCCATGTCTGTATCTCACGGTCGCGTGGATCTTGGCCAAGCATGCCTACGATATACTTCTCTTCGAATTCGTTGGCCTGCATCACGACGTGAAGATATGGTGGTAGAGCCGCAAGCGTGGATGGCAGGTGAGCAATCAGGAACTGCTGTAGCAGGGCCATAGTAACCGGTTTGCACAGTGTTCTCTTGAAACTTGCTGCATCTGAGGAAGGCAATGTGGCGAAGAGATGTGCATCAAGGAACTCCAGAACAGAGGCCAGGTTTTTCAAACGCATTGATAAACTCTCCTCAGCAGACGGGGATGGGTGGAAAGCGAGCGTCTGGAATGAGATCCCGGACGAATCTTTTGAAGATGATTGGGACAGGGAAGTAGGTTGGGTGAGAAGGCAATCAATGTAGTATGTATTGATATCGCGGCGAAGCACAGCAAGGTGGTTTGAAAGGGAAGTGGCGGAAAGGGTAGAAAGTACTGACGATAAGCTGAGCACAGTCATTGAATCGCGTACTGAAATCATGTAAGGAAGTGTCTTTGGTGGCAACAAACCACAAAGAGCCCACCTTGCACTGAAGGCCGGACCGTCAGTTCCTGATGGGAAAGCACCAAACTCCTCGTATATGCATCGGTTAGCTGCTCTTCTATGCGGTCCCTCACGGTCCTGAACGCAGCCTAGACGAGAAAAGCCAAATGTTCGATGGCTCACAAAATGCATTGTATTGTACCAGACGCACCTTCAAGTGTGCGAACGCCTCCGCCTCCGTCGAGGCCGGTGGCGCAGCATCCAGTAACCCTTGAAGTCGAGTTGAGGCTTCTACAGCCTCGGCAAGCCGTCCGTCATTGGCAAGACTGACGAGCAAGTCGTATTCCTTCCGACATCGTAAGAGGTGCTCCATTGCGTCATACGTCGTTGAGGTGTCTTGCGTTTGTTGTGCCAACGTGGCGTGCGCCGAGAAGGTACATAGTAGCGAAGGTATGATACCAAGCTTCGCAGGAATATCAGACATGCCATAGGAGGATTGTGAGAACACGCTACCTCTGGATGCGACACGGCATCGCAAAGCATGTTCACATTTGTAGTGAGAGCAGTGAAGCGTTCTTGCACAGCTTTCGAGGACGCCAATTGTTGTTCAAATGATGGAAGGTCTCCATGTATCCGCTCGTGTATTTTTGTCTGCGGGGACGTCAGTACACACGTAGGATTTGAAACGGGGTAGTGCACTTTAGACTCAAGGATTGCCTGGTCGAGCTCTTCGACCCACGACGCGGCAAGGTCTGCATTTAGTGCCTTGGCACTTGTGGAAGCGATTTTTGAAAGTATTCTCGAAGAGATGTCCTGAGAGGTTGCATTACGGGGTAAATGAGAGGGTACTGGAAAGGCCATGTGTACATGTGTATTGCATATTGGGTGCACTGGCAACAGCTCACTCTGAGCTCATGCCTCCCGGGCCGGTACCTCGTGGCGGCTAACTTACACTGGCATCTTTTGCCTTGACACAAGCACCGAACGTGCGTTCAAGAAACTATTGCTGTCATGAGGGGCTGAGATCTAATAAACAGGTGATCTAAACATGTAGAGTGCTACTCTTTTGATTTTGCATTTGCTGTCAGTTCGACTGCGTTCTTAAACGCTCCCAGGAGCGCGGTCAACTGAATCCTTTCATTTGCCCCGGCTGATAACCGGTATCTGTTATGAGGTGAGTAACGCGGAGTGGACCGGAACGCAGGAAGACAGCTGACTCTGTTGTTGCAAGTTGGTCCAGGAGATATACCCGCGCTGCGGGTGGAAATTCGATGGTATCTATGTATTCATATGCCCCAGCAAGGAGGTCTTGCAGCGCCAGACCTCTGTCAGTCTTAAGCGCAGTGATCACTGGCCAAAATCGTGAAATTCATGTAAATGACGTTTGTAAAAATACAATGACTCACTCTGCAGGGAAGTGGTAAACTCTTCGCTCAACATTGAGTTCACAATCGCCTCGATATCCGCTGGATGTGGGCTGCCTGTGCACGTGTAAACTTCCGTCTCCCCTACACGCTCATAGGCTGCATGACAGGCTTGCAGTACGTTGAGAGCGCGTCGCATATCTCCCTTGGATAGCTTGAGCAGGGCTGTTTTACCATCATCGGCGAGGTTGACACTAAACGGATGTGTTAACAACATAGGATGGTGAGATATGAATAAGTTGCACTTCTCAGCCTCCACGACATGGTTTAACCTCTTCTCTACTTCTGTTATAGGGAGTGGCGAAAAGCGGAAGCGCGTACACCGGCTTTGAATAGCGGGTATTATCTTGTTGACGTAGTTGCATATGATGCAGAAACGGACATTCTTTGTGTATTGCTCGATAATACGGCGCAATGCAGCTTGCGCCGCGGTAGTCATCATGTCTGCTTCATCCAGTATGATGAGTTTGAAACCTTTTGAGAACAATGTTCGAGTCTCCGCAAACTGCTTTATCTGTTCGCGGACGACGTCGATGCCTCTGTCATCAGAAGCATTTAGCTAGTAAAGTTGAGTGTCCTGGCCAGAGGCTGCCTCAAGCATAGGGTCCCACCTCAAGGATTTGTTTGCGAAATGTGGGACCGTATATTCGCCTTGCCACGGCAATAATCGTGGAGGTCTTGCCAGTGCCAGGAGGACCATAGAAAAGGAGATGGGGTAGTCTATTCTTCTCTATGAATCTTTCAACTAGTTTTTGGAATGATTAGCTGAGCGGAATAGTGAAGGGATTGGAGACTGACTAGTGCCAGTGATATCCTTATGCGAGACAACGTCATCCAATGTCACCGGCCTGTATTTCTCCACCCTGTATGTGCTCTCTGTTGGTCGTCATCTTGAACGCGAAAGAAATTTCATGTACCAAGGGAGTGTGTCGTCTCTTCCCGCTGCGGAATCCTCTAGATCATCGCCAAGGGTAGCCTTGCCTTTCCCTTTGGCCATTGACGGTACAGAAGGAGCCTCTGAGTCTACTTGCTGCATTTCTTCCTCACTATCCATATTCGCGTGTGTAGGTGTGTGAGTGGAAGGCGCGTCCGCTTAACCGGACAAGTCGACGCGTCGCAAAGCAAATGTACGCGACGCGCTTGGCCTCGGCGTAATCCGAGGAAAACCTTATTCTTATCTCACGCACAGACCATCGACAAAAGCTCTTAAGTTAGCATTAGCAGATTGATTAGCACCTCCTGTCAACCAACGACCGGCTTGCCTCGTCGAAGACTCCACCGCTCAGCTCGCTGGACAGATAGAGGCGTCCGGTCAGCATGTTTCATATCATTCTATCATGTCCTCTGGCTGACCTTTCCCTAGCACAAGATGCAGATCTTCGTTAAAACGTCAGTTTTAACATCGAGTGACGCTTCTCGAGAACTCATATTTCTGCCGTTTGACAGCCTCACTGGGAAGACGATCACCCTCGAGGTGGAGTCCTCCGATACTATCGATAATGTCAAGGCCAAGATCCAAGACAAGGAAGGGTGAGCCACGCGATCCTTCATTTTACCAAATGTTCATTGACGTATTAACCAATCCTAGCATTCCTCCGGACCAACAGCGTCTGATTTTCGCCGGAAAGCAACTCGAAGATGGACGTACGTTGAATGATTACAACATCCAGAAGGAGTCCACCCTTCACCTCGTTCTCCGCCTCCGCGGTGGGGCGAAGAAGCGCAAGAAAAAGACTTACAACGTATGTTTCAACCTCTTTCTGGTGACTCCTTGATGTACCACCGTGTTCGTATATAGACACCCAAAAAGGTAAAGCATAAGCGCAAGAAGGTCAAGATGGCCATCCTCAAGTATTACAAGGTGGAGTCTGATGGCAAGATCAAGCGTCTTCGTCGCGAGTGCCCGACCTGCGGGGCTGGCGTCTTTGTACGTACAATTTCCCTCAAGCAGGAAACAAGTCATTGATCCTCCAACTCCTATAGATGTCCTTCCACCAAGACCGCCAGTACTGCGGCAAGTGCGGCTTGACGTACACGTTCCAGCCCGGTACCAAACCCCCTGTAGCATAGTTTATGCCACGTATTGGAGTCACGTACGCGCCTCGTAATGCAGACAATACATACAGACCTTCACGTCTCGGGTATAGGCCATTCTGAGTGGACTCGCTATGAGTTTGCAATGATTTTTTAATCCTTCCTGTTCGTGAATTGGAAGCTCGTGCGCATCATAACATGGATCGTCTGCAGAATAAGATGAAACTCTTCCGTAACGAAGTTGTATGTAAAACGAAGTGAGATGTATGGGGGTGATTACACTTTTGTTAGCGTATCAAATCTATCCGAGCTCAAGGTCTACAGATTCTACCACCTTATCCAGGAATAAAAGGCATTAAGTGATCTAAACGGGTAAATCGTTTATCGGAGAACTCTAGTGGAGAAAGTGAGGCAGCCAGCTCATGCTCTAAGTTGGTACACTGCGGCCATCAAGGCCGAAGTAACACTCAAACACGTCAACCCAAGATGTTTCGTCGCCACAGTCGAACTCGATCCCCTCGAGAGCCGGAAAGGCGCGGTAGATGCACTGCGCGAGGCCGGCGGCGTCTATCGTCTTGCCCGTGCGCACGCACCCGATCGTCAAACGTGCAAGCGCCGTCTGCTCGGGCACGACGAGGGGTGGGTGTGCGGGCTTCGGAAGGGTCACGACGTCCGTGGGGAGAGAGAGCTGGCGGAGACGCGGGCAGCGCGCGGCGAGGACGGACAAGCTGGCGGGGGTGGCGCGCGGCCGCGTCGTGAAGTACGCGGGCAGGTCAAAGGCGCCGACGGGGCGTGACCACAGGGAGAGTTCCTCGATTTCGGGCCACCAGTGGGCGATGGTCGCCAGGTCCGCGTCGCCCAGGTCTGGAGGGACGGTCACGTCGAGCGCGAAGCGGCGTAGGTGGGTCAAACGGGCGAGCGGGGCGAGGGTCGCGAGTGTGACGTGGAGCTTGGGCGGTAACAAGGCGTGGTCGAGCGCCTCGCAGAAGCTCGTCAGCGCCTCGAAAGAAAGGTCGGTCAGGGAAGCATGAGTTTTTTCTGCGAGGATGGCGAGCGCGGGCGTCCAGGAATCGACGGAGCGGAGTTTCAGGTCGGATTCTAGGTGCACCGCGTGCAACTTGCTGCCGCCGCCCTGTGGTAGGTGGGCGAAAAAGACCTCAGCGGCCGCCGGGGATGCGCAGATTCGGAGGGTCCGAAGGGAGGGGAAGAGCGCCGCATTTGAGCTGGCAGAAATAAGACCCTCGGCCAGATCCGCGACGTTTGGACGATCCAACTGGAGGCGCAAATCTTCCAGGTTGGGAAAGCAGGCGATGGACGCTAGCGTACGTGGCATCAGCTGGGAACCACCACAAACACTAAGAGAGCGGAGCGCGCGCATGAACGCGACGGAATTGGTAACTCGATCCGAGAGCCGACCCCGGAGGCGCAGGTGTTGTAGATCGGCCGAGACGCGCGCTACAGCATCCAGGTACACGCGCAACGATTCGTGGAGCCCCTGCGTCTCCTTGCTGGTACGAAAGCCGACGTCAACGGTGACGCTTCGCAAATTCCGTGAGAGATACAAGGCGAAGGGAAAGTCTTGTCGAGTGGCATCCTTCAAAACCAAACACACGGACCGAAGTGAAGGAAGAACTAGGTTTCCAGACGCGATCGCTTCGACGATTTCGGGACATAACTTGGACTTTGACAAAGAGCATATACTCTGGCCTACGTTTCGGACCCGCGAAGCATAGGCGTGAAATCGTGCAAGGGCATCGGAGGACTCATAACCATATGGCGGATCCTGTGCCTTGTTCAGAACATCGAGCGTCACAGGAGCGGTATACTCACATGTGGGAGAAGTGCAAGCAAAGGGTCAACTGAAACGAGGGACGCCCATAGATAGTCTAAGGCGGGGTCCTTCCAGGCGTGACAAACCGTGGCAAGACGATAGAAAGTCTTGAGAGCTGGTAGACGATTCGAATCGTGATCAATGTGGTCGAAGATCGTTCGGAGGACTTCATCTAAAAGGAGCACTGGGTGCATTGGGTGATAGTATGACGGAAGGGCGGAGTTCGGACTCGGGTGAGTTGGGACGTTATGATAGAAGGGAAAGAGGGGGTTTATTTTATGTTGGTGGAAAGCAAGGTGGCTTTATGAAAAGAGAGTTGAAAAGAGTTTGAAACGGAGGTGGCGCAGGGACAGATGGAGGTGGGTGGAAAACGGGATGAAAGAGAAAAAAAAAACACGACATTCGGGTAAAGAGATATATGAGATATTATGATATTATGCAGGCAAAGGCCGGTGATAGGTTGCCTAGGCGTCGGCGAGCATGGGGCGGGGAAACAAAGTTGGGCTGAGGAGAAACCATCGAAACCGCCCAGAGACCTCGAAATGATGCCCTGATTGGTTTCCTCATTTGGTCAACGAAATTTCTTCTGCTTGGCCCGTGATTGGTTCGTTCTGGGTCGGTGTCTCTCCAGATGAGCGTGGCCGCGGCCGCGGCTGAAGTATTGATCATGCCCGTCCCCGACGCTCACATTCAACCACATCGACAGTCGCGCTCTCGGTCCGAAGTGAAAACAAGGTGGTTCATTCCGAATCCGCGGCCGTACTAGCGACGCGTCACTACTCTATCTTATTGCTATATGACCGGACTTTAGAGAACCAAAACGGTCGCTCGTTCTTCAGCCCCAATGCCGTTGCCTCCCCGTCCTCTAAATTTATCGATTCGTATTCGAGGAACTCTAACTTATTCCACCGGCCCAATGGACGAGACCGCAGTGTCAGCGTCATCTGAAAGGAGTAACGTGACGTGGGGTTCGATGGATCAACCAGGTTCGAAATGAGCACAGTTAACCCGGAGAGCTTCCACGTGCCAAGGTAGAATCCCTGGAAGAACACTTGAATAAAAACACCAAGAAAACTGGCCTTGGCACATCCCGTACCTTCATGCGAAGGGTTGGCTGAAGCATGGTGATTACATGTCGTGGTTCGAATTCTTCATTCGCAAGGAGCGAAATGGCTTGCCCGTCCGGGTAGAACCGCCTGGGTGAGGAAGTATGAAAGGTCGCCCGGAAAAAATCTCGTAACAGGTACACACAGATAGCGATGATAGGTGATAAGGTGACTTATCTGTGTCATGTCAGTCCATTCACTTGCGCGAAAAAAAAAGGTTGACACCGACATTAACCCATGCATTCTCACTTGACCCGTGCCGTCTGCAGGTTACGTTGAATAACACGAAACATGTACTTCTTTGAGGGGCAAGTACATGTAGTGGCATACCGCGATATAAACGCCATCTAGGCGCACGCGCGGTCGCTCTAGGTACACGCGGCGATAGTCTGACGAGTGCTTGTCTACAATATTGTCGAGGATCTCATCCGGTGAGATCTGCGGCGGCTTGTATATCGTCTCTACGATTGGCCTGAAAGAGATACACAATAAGAACAGGTTCGTCCATCGGATGACAACGCGCGGAAAAAGCCGTTTAAAATTTAGGGAAAAAGGTTCGGGGCAAATGATCGGCGCTGCGCATAAGGGAAGAAAGGGAGTGAGAAGCCTGACCTCCAGATCGTGGCGTCGAGAGTGATCATCCTCGCTTTCCTACTCACGCGGGCAAATCGTTCGATTGCCGCGACGCCCAAGTGGCTGAGGATGTGTACCAGGAGTTCGTCGGGGAGTCGCTGGAGAGGTGACCATGCCCTTTCGTCCTCAGGTTCGAATGATAATGCCCTGGGAAAACCTGCTACGATGCCCGCAAGCAAACCGGAGATTTGACGGTCTAGATGATGAGCAGAGGGTGGCTTCGTTTGTGCCACCCGTGGAGCGACGGCATCAGATCCTGAACGGACGGAAATTACGGCCTCCTTCCCCTTATGCTGCACGGGAGGTGTCGCAGTCAGGGAAGTGGTTTCGAAGGTGCGACCGGCCCTCTCCTCTCGGAGATGATACACCTTGTCGACATTAGAATCCATGCGGAAAGCCTGTCGATACAGTCGCAACGCCTCGTCGAGTTCGTCAGCTTGCTCGTGTTTGACTGCTCTGGTGTACACTCCGAGCGCATCGTCGCGCAACGGTGATACACCAAACCGCTCCGGGGCACCAGATTCAGAAGTGGAAGTCTGTTTGGGAGCTGCGGTGGAGGGATCTGCGGAGTCCTGCTGCTGCTGCCTTTTTCGTTCCTGCACCTCCTTATTCCATATTTCACGAAAGTCCCTGAGCTCGTCAGTCTCTTGCTCCTCAACCTCAACGGCGACCATGGAGTAAAACTTGAACGATGTTGTACGTCGTACGGGACTCGATCGCTGCTGACTAATGTTCGTCACCTCACGATGATTACATAAGACTAGTTCTGAAGTCGTGGCCCTCATAATCGGAGTCTTCTCACAGACACTCCCTACATCCTCCCTCACGTGTCGCTGCGAAACCGCCACACCAAATCTCAGATGGAGAGTAACAAAGATGAGGCAATCCGCTGTCTTCACATATCTCAGAAGCATCGCGCGACAGGTAATCTCTCCGCCGCTCGCAAGTTTATCCAAAAGTCGTTGTCGCTCTTTTCGACTCCCGAGGCCGTCAAGTTACTCGAATTGATTGAAACCGAGGCCTCCTCATCTTCATCGTCTGCATCCTCCGCGGGGTCGTCGACATCATCCTCGGCATCCGCATCGACGAATCCCACATCTTTCACATCCGCAACGGAGACGCATCCGTCTGCGTCCGGTACGAAGAAGCGGAATGCGCCATCGGTCGCTGAATCCACAAGCACGAAGGAGAAACGGGAGTATACGGCTGAGAACCTTGCGGTAGTCAAGAGGGTGCGAACGTGTAAGGTGACAGGGTACTACGAGATCCTTGCAGTCAAGAGAGATTGCGACGAGGCAGACGTGAAGAAGGCGTACCGTAAGGCGAGTCGCCGTTTTTCACGGAAGCACGTCGTGCGACTAACATTCGTGCAATGTCCAGCTGGCCCTTGCGCTGCACCCCGACAAAAATGGTGCGCCGGGCGCTGACGAGGCTTTCAAGAGTGCGTCCTCTCTTCGAGAAGATTTCTGATCTTATTGACATGGACTCTGTTTCAGTGGTTTCCAAGGCATTCCAGGTCCTCTCCGGTTCGTACTTGGTCATGTATCTTCCCTGAAGGTCTTATGAACACCCTTGGGTACAGACCCACAAAAGCGGGCGATATACGACCGCAGTGGGGGAGATCCCGAGTCGAGATTTGGTGGAATGTCGTCTGCAGGGCCTTCATCGGGATACGCCACCAGTCCGTTCTCCGGCGCAACGTTTGAAGGGGAGCTCAGCCCAGAAGACCTCTTCAACATGTTCTTCAACGGGAGTGCGTCCTTCGGTTCAGGTCCAGGTAACGTCTCATGCGGAGTACGTGAGACGAAGGCATGTTTTAATTTCCATCCCTAGTTTTTACTGCCAGCTTTGGCCCCGGGGGTTTCCGCACAACCCGCGTTCATACATCACGCGGACGACCACAGGAGCAGCAACAGGAACCACCTACTCCACGGTCTCTCTTCATCCAGGTCCTCCCTCTCCTTGTCCTATTTGCCTTCTCGCTTCTCTCCGCTATCCCGGACCTGTTTTCGACGCCCCCCACGCCGGATCCACGCTTTTCATTCGAACCTTCCCCGCGATTCAACATGCAAAGGACAACACAGGCACTTGGCATACAGTATCATGTCAATTCTGCGGAGTTCTCTCGTCATCCCATAGCAGCGGAACTTGCGCGGTCGGGGCAGAGCGATAAACCGCAATCCATCCCTACTCTGCAGCGCTTTGAAGAGAATGTGGACCGTGCATTCACACGGGAGACATACGCCATATGTCAGCGCGGGTTGGACTCGAAACAGCGGCGAAAAGAGCAGGCCCTCGGCTTCTTTGGCATCGGCGCAGATTGGGAAAAGGTGAAGCAAATAGAAGCGGAAACGGTGGAGAGCTGCGAAAAGCTGAAGGCCATGGGATTACTCAGAACGGGAGGCCTGGCGTAAGGAACTAAATTATGCAGACCTTTTATTTTATGTCTTAGCCCTTGGTATCCATGGTCGAAGGCCCGCATTCTATATTCCACGTCTTGCGGATACCTGTTTATTCATAACCCTGCAACCTAAACCCATTTTTATCGATTTGCATTGCACCCGCAGCTATGTAACTAGTTCAGAAAAGCAAATACACCGTGGCGTTGATGCGGTATACTGCGTTACGCATCAACCGGGACATGGGGTGTGTGAGCTCGCAACGAGGGCAACCAGTTGCACCGAAGATAAACCAGAGCGATGCCTAGTGTCTCAGGATGGGTAAAAGATGAATAACAACTCGTTACTTGTTGGAAAAAACACATTCTATCGGGGTGCATGCTCTACGCCTCCTGTTTTTGACGCTCCAGCTTGAGATAGAACTCCTCCTGGCGTTGCACTACAGAAAGAAAGTCAGGGGAATACGAGACTGGTCGGGATAGTAGGTCTAGGGGGTTGGGCACTGACCAGTCTTCAAATGAAAGCCATACCTGTCGTTGGAAAATCAGCCACATGTCGACCTGCCACCGTTAAAGAAATACAGACCAATACGCATAAGCACTGGAGATGCCGAGGCCAAAGGCGCAAGAGAGGTCAAGCCAGAGCCTCTTTCTGAGTTTTCCGGTGATAGGTACGATGGGCATGGTGAAGTGAATTGGTTATGTTTGCGTTGTCGGCCAACAGGTGGGCCAGGACAGACTCCGAGCCAAACAGCACCAAAGGGTGCATTGATTACATAAGCCACCCACAATACGTAGGCCTTGGCTGGCCGTTGCCTCATCACCCTGCCCCTTCATTGCTCGTCTTGCAAACGCGCCAACGATCTATCAATCATATAATCTGCCTCCACTTCTCATTAGAGGTGGACGATCCACAGATCTTACGTCCTGACCGTGCCTACCTTACACCCTCTTACCCTATGGATCCAGACGCCTCAGGCGGCTGGCGATTTGCCCAGTGTTTCGGGGACAAGGGCGATGTAGAAGACATCACAGAAGGTAATGAGACCTTTTCTTCGTGTCTGCTCCGAGTGTTGCGCATGTCGCCTCCTGCGCCCCTGCGCCCCAGACCATTGCGCGACGCCCGCTCCACCGTTTCTGCGGTCTCGCTCACGTACTCGAAATCTGGACAGCCGATATCATTTCCGCCGTCGAGTTTGATTCTAGTGGAAACTACCTCGCAACGGGTGACAAGGGCGGTCGTGTGGTGTTATTCGAGCGAAATGACATGGTGTGTTCTTTGTCCCCTGTCTCCTCTATGGCCGCTCTGTCGACGGTTGCTCATGCCACCCTCTCATTCATCTGTGGAACTCGCACCCCTTGACTCTACTAGAAAAAAAGCTGCGAATACAAATTTTACACCGAGTTCCAGTCGCACGAACCAGAGTTTGACTACCTCAAGTCACTCGAGATTGAGGAGAAGATCAACAAGATTCGGTGGTGTAAACGACAGAATTCTGCACATTTCTTACTATCAACGAATGGTACGTCCCCGTCCGATCAACGGCATCGTGTATGGACAACCCCTTATTTGTGCGTTCTGCGTGGCGCCTCGTAGACAAGACGATTAAGCTATGGAAAGTCTTCGAAAAGTCGTTGCGGGTAGTATCGGAATCTAACATGAGCGATGGTCAACGAGCCCTACCACCACCATCGTTAAGGCAGCACCTGCGATTACCACGCATGCAACATCAAGACAACATCATCGCTGCTGTACCTCGTAAAGTCTACTCCAATGCACACGCTTATCATATCCACTCTATCACCGTCAATTCCGATCAGGAAACGTATATTTCCGCAGATGATTTACGGATCAACCTCTGGAATTTGAACATCAGTGATCAGAGCTTCAGTTCGTGTTTTGTTCTTTACTTATTTGGAACCCCTGTCCTGATATCGCGATGTTTGATCCACATAGATATTGTGGATATCAAGCCAACTAACATGGAGGAACTTACTGAGGTCATCACCGCTGCCGAATTCCATCCAACGCAATGCAACGTTTTCATGTATTCCAGCTCGAAAAGCAATATCAAGCTTGCGGACATGCGGGACTCTGCGCTGTGCGACCGACATGCGAAATGTATGTCACCGTCTCATGGTCATATCGGACCCTGTTCGCCAAGCAAAAGTCTTACGATCTGACTCTAGTGTTCGAGGAGGAAGAGGATCCAACAAATCGATCATTTTTCTCGGAAATTATCTCCTCGATCTCGGATGTCAAGTTCAGCCATGACGGACGATACATTCTCGCACGGGACTACCTATCACTGCGCATCTGGGACGTCAACATGGAGTCTCGGCCGTTGAAGACCATCCAGATACATGATCACTTGCGCGGGAAGTTATGTGATCTGTATGAGAACGACTGTATCTTTGACAAATTTGAATGCACATGGAGTGGGGATGACAAGTGCGTTTCTCGTCCTATCTTATCTATCTTTCCGAATCGAATACCCTCCAGGAATGTTCTGACCGGTTCTTACCACAACTACCTGCGCATCTTTGAGGTAGACACACTGAACGATGTTGTGTTGCAAGCAGACAAGTCTGCATTCAAGGCCAAGAAGATAGGCGGGCCTTTACCGGGTAACAAGCAACTCGGAGCTAAGAATGGTATGAAGCCTGGATTGAAGGACGCAATGCAACTCGAGCCGCTGGACTTTAACAAGAAGATTCTCCATGCAAGTTGGCATCCGAGAGAGAACACTATTGCGGTCCGTGTCCTTTATGGAGCGTACGCCGTAGCCGCTCACACTGATATTCGCGGCATTTGTAGATCGCTGCTACGAACAATCTGTTCTTGTACAGCGCCGCGTGATAGCTCACGCAAATTCCAGCGCACCAATTTCGTCACGACCAATCCTCCACCACACGTCTTACACTTACGATAAGGTCATGGAATACCATGGCCCCCGCACATTTTTTTGGACAATGCCTCCCTTTACCCCTCTCGTCCTCCCCCATCGTTTCAATTTAACAATCCCACCCGCCCCTGAATACTATCATCAAACCTTCCACTCATTTGCTGCAATCCTCCGCCTCCAACCCTTTCATTTATTCCAGCTATGCCCCTGTAGTACCACCTTGCAGTGCCGACGCCGACAACCATATGCATGTAGCTTTGCGAGACGAAACGGACGACTGAGAAGAGGATGAGGAATAAGACGTGAGAGTAGAGTTATGGTATACAGCGACCGCTATAGTGGCGCGGCGTTGAGAAGTAATGCAATGAAGTTCCTTTGTATCATAACACCTCATTCGTGATTTGCACTACCAGGTCGTAGGGTTCTTCTTCGACACCAGCAACCAACGTTCTCCTACTTAGGCTACAGAGCTCCCCTCCCGAGCCTCTTATCAGCTCTCTACACAACTGCCGGTTCGAATCAATACGCTCAAGCAGAACCCAAAACAGAATAATACCTTCCGTGTGGTGCGCACTCCGATCAGGGACCGGACGCAAATAACCCTAAGACTCTAGAAGTCTGTGAAAATGGCTAGAATACGGGAAAGTGTGACCCGCCAGTCACATCCTGTGGGAAGGGCCCATCTGCATATTGGTAGGGTGTTTTCGCAAGAGAAGGGCGTGCCTGCATATTCTGGACTCGGCCTTCGTTGCTTCTCGTCGCCCAGTCAGATATATCGTGTTAAGGGAGAGTTAGTCCGAGCGCTCAACACCCAGGTAGTAAGTCTTATTTCAGAAGATGCGACAGCCACCGCCGTGGTCAAGGGCTGCCAACATCATTTGAGGGTCACCGCACATTAGTACTGGAGGATGGGAAACCATTCAGGGGATCATTTGAATTTCATGCGAGTGAACTCCTTACACTTCTGGACGTCGCGCGGTCCCGACTTCCGCCTGCGGAATTCATCTTCCTCCTGGCCGGTTATACGGCTGCGCTGTCTGAGGTTATCCTCGCTGACGAGGGATTGCATGGTCGCGGCCACCACACTCCGGAATCCATAGTGCCGTCATGCAACGCTGTGGATTCCAAAGTGTGGTAGGGGACAATGCAGGCGATGTCAGACGGTGACAGACGAGACATAGCCAGGCGTTTCTACTGGTCTTTGCGCCTGGGGGGGTAGGTGATACCATTGATGGCACGCTCCGGGACACCGTCAAGACACTGCTAAATATAAAGTAATGACTTTGAAACGTCGGGTAAATATTGTTTGATGTGGCTTTCACCTGTGGGTGCCTGAATAGTAGGTTGAGTGAGGGCTATTCACTCATGTGCGTAACGCCTTGTTCGCGCCCGAGCTGAAAGTTGTAGATAAAAAAAATGAAACGCAAAGGTGTTAGTTAAGGCGCAACAATGGTAGGGCGCGGGAGAAACAGAAAGCATGGAGCAGGCAGAAGCACTGGCGATAGAATGAATGAGCATTGAGAAAGCAGTCAAGATATTTGCGACGACTATAACTCGACTTTGGGATTCGTATTCAGATACCTACTATGTGAGAGGCATGTGTCCTGCAATAAGACATGATACTGCATGGTGAGACTAGAAAAACAGCGTACGTCAGATGTCCGACTTAATCAAAACGTCGACCCAACTGAAGAAAATGGGAAGACGATCTGCTAGGTCAACTCCTTGTTGCCGTGTAGTTTAACGCCCAAGCAGTAGGGGAAGCTGCGGAGGGAGTAGATAAATCACGGCGAGTTAGATAGAGCAATGAGCGAGGAATGTAGTATATTAATATTGTACTTGTACGTGGCTGGTGAAGAAGAAGGACAAATAAGAACATGTGACCGACGTTGCTATCTGTATGTCCATGACCCGCTCGGCTGCGGCTGCTCGCGTGTTTCGCATTTGAGTTTTTTCTTACTTCTGACGGTCGTTCTAGGCTCAAAACCCTTCCTTACTTCCCCCCATAGAGGACCATAGTTGGCGGTGATATGTCCTCAAGAACTGTTGCAGGTGGACACACGCTACCCCCCAACCCAGAGTTTTTGGATTTCGAGAGAACCGATGGTGACGCCAAGCAATGGCCTACCAATACAAAGGAGGTCGTCGATGCGGACGGGAACGTCAATTACATGAAGCCGATAGGGACAGACGACGGCCAATCCATCAATTGGCGGTGTCAAATGGCAATGAAAATCGCAGAGAGGCTGGGGAGACCTTGTACGTGGCCCATTCGTCCGTGGCGTCTACCCCTAGGCCAGTTCTGATCGTCACTTCAGCTGGCCGCAATTATGTCCTCAGGTCTTGGCCGGAGGGGTATCACTTGTACTGCCATTACAAAGGGAAGCAGTCGTCCCCTCGGCAGGATTTATATCTATTGGGTATGCCCCTCGCCCTTCCACTCTTGTTCTGTTCCGACGTAATCATACCCAACACGCCTCCTCGTGGCATTCAGGGTCGGTTTACACGAAACGGTTCCGCTCGGTTCCCGAGTTTGTGCCTCACGCAATATGGCTTATGACGGATCCTACGCTGGATCGTGGAAATTGCGAATGCAAGTATTGTGCCAAGGTCCCACAGCGATTCATCTCAGAAAATCTTGGTTATAAATCCCGTTCGACACCCTCCACACCTGGACATCACCGCATAGGTCGCGATCGCGAGCGGCGCTCCCCGCGCACGGCGCCTGGCGAGTACGCCACCGTGCGCCGAGCGCCAAAACCTAAGCAGCTGGAGAAGGGCCCGACACAATTCATGTTACGGGAGCGCTATACGGACGTCCAAGCCATGTATTGCGACACCAGCGCGGACCTGCGTCGATGGTACCGCATCGGGGAGCTCGTGTGGTGCGCGCTCGAACCTCCTATTCACGGAGTCGATGCGACGATTACGTTCTGGCCGGGTTTGGTTGATGACCGTAGCTTCAAGGCTGAGACGCTACCTCGCCCAAAGACACCGTCCATACACTCTGCGGATGGCGACTTTGAAATGGAGGACGCCACCGACTCGGCGCAGACTGCAACTCAACTTGGCCAGAAAGCTGGGCCGTCAAACGACTCTGGGAATGACGGGGAAGTCCCATATCCAATTACTCCGCATCCTGGGGGCTCTCAAACTGTGAAGGAAGGTCCTCTTCCCTGGATTGTGCGCCAAAAGACCGTGTACAAGGTCAAATTACTGGGGGTCAACCATGATTATGTTGCGATCGAAACACAAGTTTTGCCTTACCAGGGCTACACTCCTTCTCACGAACTTCTTCAAGCCCTACAAAATGTTCCCATTGACCGAATCACTTCTAAACCAGAAGAGATCGCCGCTTTCAACCCATGCCCCCCGGATGTAGAAGTCGTGGAGTCCGAGACCGACGGCACTGGGCAGCGCTTTGCGGATGCGACTGCGCCGTATACGCTTGCTGTGGACACGGCGGTTGGAATTGCAACATGTTGGACGCCCACGGACGATTGGGTGTTTAAAATGGTCATCCCTCCACCCTCGCCCGCACACCCGGCAAATCCAGCGGAGGCTTCCTCCAGCGCACCAGTGGGCGGCGAGTCCGAAACTTACTTACTTCGTTCACGGCCACCTCCGGCACCTTTGACCGTCACGCAAACTCGCTACCAGGGCCTGTGGCTGGGTGCAGAACGCATCTGGGCGGATGACCTCGTGCGCCTCAAGGCTGCAAGGGGTCAGATCGCCCCACAAGGATCTCCGCAGATCCTTGCCCCATCGGGTCCTTCAAAATCGACGATCGCGGAGCTCGGTCTGGACAAGCAAACGGACGAGGAGGTACTCAAGTCGCATGGGGCTCGGGACCGAGGCGTTTTCATGCAG
>Ga0137394_10000362_pt1 | contig 31595 bp, 41 predicted proteins | sample czobulk116metaG_FD_108278 | JGI IMG/M metagenome (GOLD analysis project Ga0137394, IMG submission 108278) | Vadose zone soil microbial communities from Angelo Coast Range Reserve, California, USA - czobulk1.16 metaG | ecosystem: Environmental > Terrestrial > Soil > Vadose zone | place: USA... | reverse complement strand
TTCAATTGTCTTAGCATAATTTGCAATGGCAACTTGATCCACTTATTAGTCAATTTATTAGAAATTAATTGGTCCATAAGCTAACTATAAGCTGACTCCGCTTATCCATTCTTGCCCGTCGTGATAATACGAGAAATAATATTTCCACGATCTGGACTATCTGGACGGGACGAAATAGTAGGTGAGTTGCAATTGTTCGCCACTGATCCCTTTTGGATAGCGGGTATACGTATCAGTCGTACGTCCCAAAATATTATCTTTCGAGTGGTTACACATATAGCCTAGTACAGTACGGTAGCTTGACCTGTATCAAGGCTGTAGAAGAATTATCAGTTCCGCGAGAATGTATCGGTAGTCCGGTAGCGAAGTTGCTTGAAAAGGTACAGTAGAGAGAGACTGTGGGACAAATAATAAGATAACTATGACGCACATCGAGGCTGACCTTGTGAGCTGCCGCCACTACAAACGACCCCGCCATGAGCGCAAACTCGTCCGCCACCTCACAACCGGGTACAGAGCACCCAAAAATAGAGCGACCCTCGTCGGGGGGTCGTCTTCCCTCGCTTAACCAGCTTGCCGCTCGTATCGGCGCCGCGACCCCGCCCTCAATGAACCTTTCGAACCGCCCACGCCTAGCCGCCTCTCTCCTCCGTACGAGCTCGCAGACGTCCCTCTCGACGGCGACGTCGATCGCCGACTCGGTCGCGGTCAACGCCCCCATGACGCGCTCCACCTCGCCCGCCGCCCTCTCGACCTCCCCGCCAAACTCGACCAACGGCTCCGTCAACGGCGATGCGGTCGCTGCGGCGGGCCCTGGCGAACAGCTCACCACAGAGAAGGTGGAGAGACTCGCGCAGGAGACGGCGGGGCTCGATAAGCACCCGAAGAAGACCAAGGGCTTCAAGAACATCCCCACGCTCGATGCGATCACCGCGCGCTATGCGCGCACACGTACCCTCAGTGTCGATGGCACAGCGGTGCCGCCCGAAGCGGAGCCCATCGAGGATCCACAGACACCGGGCGTGATGACCAAGCCGCCAGAGCACCCGTTGCAACATTCATGGTGCGTCCCACTTGGGGAGGGTGGTGCCAACCCGCCGCCCGAGTCACCCTCTTTCTTTGTCTTTGGATCGCTCAGCATGACGTTCTTCACCTTTCTAAAGGACGATCTACCACGACACGAAGACAAAGGTACCATTCACGCCGATGACCGGCACAACAGAAACCTCGTACCCGGCGCCAGCCGACTCGGGTGCCTACGAAGCAGGTCTCACGACCGTCGGCGACTTCGATACGGTCGAGTCGTATTGCCGGTACTTCAACTGGCTCAAGCCGCCGTCCAAGCTTGAACGCAACTCGAACTACCACCTTTTCAAATCGGGCATCAAGCCGATGTGGGAGGACGAAGCGAACGCGAACGGCGGCAAGTGGGTGCTGACGATGAAGAACAACCCGGCACTGCTCGACCAGTGCTGGCAGTGGCTCACCATGGCGCTCGTCGGCGAGGAGCTCGACGAGGGCGACGAGATCTGCGGCGCGGTCGTCAGCTTGCGTTCCAAGGTCGACCGCATCCAGATCTGGATGCGCTCAAAGGACGACGTCGAGAAGGTCAACAGTATTGGGCGCAAGCTCGTCAAGCTCCTCGATGTGTCCGAAGCGGACGGGATCGGGCTTGAATTCCAGGTGAGCTCTCGATTCTTTGCGCACTGTTGTTCTCCTAGAACACCGTGTCGTCTGACCCATTGCCATCGGCCTATCCTGAAATGCACCCTCCCATTCATTAATCTTTAGTACAACACGGAGGATCGTCCGCTACCAAACAAGTTCCTTTCGATACAGGCCGTCCCTCTGTCATCATTCCGGCCCTCATTTCACAATAAAACTGGCACTGGCAGTCCCGTCACCGGTCCAGGAGAAGGCGCAGCGCCTCCCAACACTGGGTCAGGTGGGGCATTTGCAAGCTTTGGTGTCGGTGGTGGTGTACTCCCCGGTGGTGGCGGCGGTGGTGCGAGTGGCTGGCGCTCGAAGCGCACTGGCACTGGTGCGTCTTAGACATGACTCGGATGTGTATGTACACACACATCCGTAGGCGGCCATTGAAAGTTCCGTGTCAAGATGAATGTCAAGCAGTTGTATCAATTTCCTTGTTCTGTTCCTCCGACCCACACCCGGTCCCTTCCCGATGTATGTTATGTAATTGTGCACCTGTTGCAATGGGCTGCCAGTGCCCGATCCCTGCTCCTTCGCCTCCCGTGATCACCCTTTAATCCGGCTTGGTTACGGCGGCGAGTGATCGGACGAATATATTGATGTTACAATCCCAGTGGGCATCATGGCATTTCTCTGGGTTCCACTCCACCACAACAAGTGCCGTCGGTAACCCAGTAACATGGCTATAAGAATGCCATATGAGGCAGAAACTACTCTGATGGGGCACCATACCCTACTGCCTCGAGGGGGTACTCGGAGGCATTTATCGTCGAGCATTCTGGATCCGAAACTCGTGCCAAGGATATTGCCAGTGCGTCGTTCCGAGTACAATAACTGCAAGTAACGGCCTGTGCAGTGTTAACAGCAGCTTCGAATCTCGAGTTTCACCGGCCCGTCGGACCCGGATCTCATTCTGCCGCGCCGCAAACCGTGACGCACCCTTGATCCCTTGGGTTGGCACACATTGCATACAGCTGCGGTACTTACTGTAACTGTAACTCCAACAGATTTAATCCCCGTGATTTTTTATTTTTTTTCGGGGAAGACGGCATCGGCCGCGTTTGCTGAAAACGACCCCTACCCTACGACGAGTTACTCTAACTGATTGACGCAAGGTGACGGATGCTATCCGAGTCCTTGTGGCCCCAGCCGCGCAAAAATATCAAACACGGTGCCAGTAGGTGGTCCCACCCAGTGACGAGTCATTTGCCTCACTGCCGCTGGTCATGAATCCCAAACAACATACAAAAAAGTAGGTGTGACATAGAGCCAATGTTGGAGCTAATGCCGACTCAATTGAAGTTGGACACACTCCAGGGGTTCATAATCTCGATGCGTTGATTAACACGTGACGCATAGTGTCCAACTCTGGGTATACTGTCAGATATCGGATTTTTGTGGTTCAAGTTGGCCTCCTGCGCTCACTGGCAAATAATCGGACTTCAGTCACGGTGCTGCGTTCTGAGCCTTCTCTTCGGGTTACCTGCCGGTAGATGCTTGACAGCTCGAAGGTGAGTGGATAATTGGAATTTTCTATTCGAGTGACTTGTCTTTTTCTCCATTAATGGCTTCCCCCCTCGGACTTGACACTTGTACCGAGTGTTGTATGGGCAGAAAGGGAAGAACATGGATATCGTACCTCTCTGAAGGAGAAGTATGTGACCCATATACATGGCCTCTGACTTATACACGATCTCGGCTACGATAAAAATTCAGGGTACGTTATTCCTGCTGTCCGTGATCACCTCGCTACACGACGGTCATTTGAATATCACCTTGGACGGATGAATACAGTTGGAGATCGTGTTTTTAAGCCACGCTATTTCATTGTATCCATCCATCTACTTCTTCCGCTTGCGCTTCCTTGAACAAGGCAGAGTGGATGACCGGTGCTGCCTTGCAAAGGTTCCATTGCTTTAAAGTTTCACCCTTCGGGTATAGGTGGCGTTGGAATTCCTGAAGTGTGATGAGAGTTGACAGCCCAGAAGCTGACATGCGTCCCCGAGTACGCCAGCTTTCTCTTGCAGGGGTCATCCCCCGAATGATGCGGTTACGATGCCGTGCTCTAGCCGCCGCCTCTAGCTTTCGGGTTACTTCCGGATAGGGCATTAAATTGCGAGCCCGCCTCCTTAGAGAATACAGTAGTACTGAAGTATGTTGCGGACCACTTCGCTATCCTCTCCGAATCTAGTTGATTACACTGGCTTTTGTCCAATCTTCATATTGAAACTATTTGTTCTCGTCGAAGCCTTTTTTTCGTACCACAGAAAGGTACCGTACTTGGTTCTCAACGGGGGACCTCTCCCGCATTCATTCCCAGAAATGGGGTCCTTCACGGATCAGGTTCATCTAAATGGGAAGTGCATTATGTGGGTCATGACGGGGAAAATGGATGCATATTTTATTTCAAGTTGTTGTTGACAGTGCTCCAGAATTCATAGTTCGTTTGTCGAGGTGCAAAACTTGGGCCGATGGGACCCGAGATAAAACACATGCCAGTGGACAGATTGCTCACACAACATTACAACTCAAGTCACTCGCTATCATTCCTGTGGCGCCCGGTAGCGAATGTAAAGGGGTTTGTATATTTATTGCTGCTGCTATGGACGATAATATGCGAGTTGTATGCAAGGTATCTCGACAAAGATTGGGGTTGGCTACAGGAAACGACAAACAAAAAGTACCGAATAAGAAGCGACGATGCAACATAAACGCCCGCCCCGTCGGTCGACCGAAAAGGTATATAAAACCTCCAAAAAAATGTTTCCCCAGAAAGCATAGATATAGCGGCGAAGGCTAGATAACTTAGGCATCGATTGATGATGATTGAGGCCCCACCTCGGATGGGACAGTAAAAAAAATATGCAAAAAGAGGGAGCTGATGAGAGATGAGAGAAACCTTCCGAGCGCCCGCGCCAAGGTCAGGGTCGCCCTGTCATTGCTATTGCTGTTAATCCCACTCCCGGTGTGAAAGGTGACGGGTTGGCTGCGTTGCTCGGCTGGCGTGGGCGCTTGAGCGCGGAGCGCAGCGGGGGCTTGGGAATGAGCCGGTGCTGCATATCGATGCGCATGCCCTCCTCGTTCATCCATCCTTCGCCGTAGTCCGGATAGTTGGCGAGGTCCAGCGGGTATTCCTGTCCCGGTGGCGCCGGCTTGTAATCTCCACCGTTCGTCCAAAGTTGATCCCTGCAAGGCGAAAAAAATGGGAGTTAGGTCAGTGTCAATATACCACAATCGCCGTGAAGTGGGATGAGGGGAACGCACCCGCGACAATTGTGAAAGCCTCTACGGCGCTCGTGCATGGGGATCGGAGATGGACAAATCAGATTCTCGTCATTGAATCGCACACGTGTGGACACGAGGATGCCCTGGCCACGCGGCTGGGATTCTGACGCGCGTCGCACGGGGGCTTGAGGGGGAGGGATCGCCATGGGCAGCGGATCCGTCGCTCTGCGGACGGGAGCTGATGGTACGAGGGCGAGGGAGTTGCGGTGCATGGCCTGCGGGGGTGGCTGAGCCATGTGGATCGAATCGCGACGAACGGGCTGGGTGGACTGTTGGGCGGGATCCCAGGGGGCGGATGGCCGGGATGCAGGGACGATTGAGTCGCGGCGACCCTGTTGGACAGGTGGGACAGGGGGAGATAACGAATCGCGGCGGATCCTGCTTCCCACCGTGTACGCAGGTGGGGCGGATGGCTGTCCCGACATGCTCGAGCGTGCACCAGGCGACGTCGACAGTCCCGGAGGGAGCATCGGACGCTGCTCGCGCTCGAGGGACGGGCGGCGGGGCATCACGGCGACTCCACCGTAGCCGGACTCTTGTCGCTGCATCGAAGGGGCAGACTGGAGCATGAGGCTGTCGCGAGGCATGGGCGTCTGCGCATCCCTAAAGCGTTGTGCGGGCGCAGGTGGCCGCGTGGGACCAACGATCCCTGATTGTTGAGAGATCGTGGGTGCCCGCGGGGTAATGATGCTCGCCTGGGGCTGTGGGGGTAGGATGCGACGGTCCTCGGGTACAGGGGCTGGACGCGATGACATCATGGCGTAGTATCGCTGCATGGCGGTCGACCCAGAGGCAGAGTCTTGGCCAGGGTAAGGACCTTCAGTGATCGTGCTATCCGTGTCGGAGTCCGATGATACGGAGCCTATGCGATGGAGGAGCATGTTAGGACGATAGGAACGACCACCACATTAAAAGACGGAACCTTCTGGCAAAGCCACACTTATAACTCCCGTGTTGTAATTTTTTTGCGCCTCAATCAGAGCTGGCAGATTATGCGGGACGATTCGGGAAGGTGAATGATCCGAGGCCTCCGAGTCCAAATCGTGGTGTCCGACGCCAAAGGTGCCCTGAAGCGTCTCTAAACTACTCCTCGCGAGGATGGAGGCATCGTCTGGGGCAGAGAAGAAAGAGCCGTCGTCGTCATAGAAGTCGGATTTTGATGAGACTGAGGCTTCATACACAAACGCGTTCTTTGCACCAGAGGGGTAAATGGAAAACTTTCGTGAACCATTTGAGTTTTTCTGCTCGTATGCGCTGTCAATTGCGGAGCGGTGGACGTAGTTGGAGGGGTTAAAGAATGTCTCAACGGGTGGAGTGGGGACTTTTGAAGCGCTGGGAATCCGGGCGAGCGCCCCGCTGGATTTCTGTTCGGAAATGGCAGGAGCGGGGTAGGAGGTGGGAATATTCGTAGTGTTATCGAAGATACGAAGTGCCCGGCTCATCACGAAGTTCTGAGATATGAATTAGCGGTATCTATGGATGAATGGTGGGGGATAGGGCCAACCTTGGCTGGCACACTACGAGAGAGTCTAGAGGACGCCATAATACAAAGTGGGCGTAGTTAAATAGTTGGCGTTGAGGGTTTGAGGGGATTGACAAGTCACCGAAGCGAAGAGGGTCTTATGGTCCAAGGGACGCCCCCCTTGGTTAGCCCAAGGGTCACGCTTTTAACACGAGTACGAGTATTAGGGGGAGAGGCGTTGATAGGCATCTGAAATTAGCCCAGAAAGGAGTGCTGCATACACGCGCGAACAGCGAGGGGGAGCGATCTCGCAAACCTGGTGTGACATGCCGAAATTCAGAGGCTGGACTGTTAGACTGGAACATGAACCTGATCCTGATCCCAAAGATCACTGCCAGCTTGTGCTATGACGGCGACCTACAGTGCTATTCAGATCCGATATGTGCGATCCAAAGAGGCATCGGCGTTTGCCGTGAGAAGATTTGTGCACGTGACGGGTTTCCCACGCCTTCGAGGACGGCCACCGGAACACTCTTGCCAACCTTGGAGCTGACCGTGCAAGTCAGGTTCAGGTCAGGACAGGCCACGTCAGGGATAGGGCATCTTCACGTCCTTCTCATATCGCGCTGAAGGTGCTATCACCTTCTTCTGGGTTGTGGGTACATCGAGGTGTTGCTATTGGTCGCCACTACCCTATCTGGCTGCCCCACCAGTTTGCTGAAAATCCTTCTCTTCTCTTCTCCGCACCTGAATCCCATCGACGATGCAAGCGTTACATCAGGAAATTCTTCCGCCAAGTGGGGTCGAATTTGGCACGACTCTCAGATTGACTCCGTCCACCCTACCATCTTCGAATTCGACCTCACAAGACCAGTCTCCCAGAGGTGCACTTTACAATCTCGTCGTTGCACGCGCGAACATTCTACGCGTATTCGAGGTCAAGGATGATCCTGCGCCTATATTATCCCAGCTAGAAGACGAACGACAGCGGAGGGCAGAGGTGCGACGAGATACGGAAGCAGTCGAGGGCGAAGTCGAGATGGACAGGCAGGGAGAAGGTTTCGTCAATATGGGTTCTGTCAAGGTGATTTTGGATACTCTCCTGTCTATGTCCACCACCTTCCCAATGACAGACATTTGGTATCACTCAAATTTCGAACTCCCCAAGCGTTTTGGAGCAATAGAGCTGATTGTCCCTCATTGCCCCTTTAGTTTACGGGTCCCCGAGGCCCCGGTCAGCCACCGACCATTCCCCGCTTCCATTTTGTTCGTGAATACCGTCTTCATGGCACAGTGACCGGATTGGAGAGTATCCGCATCATGTCATCATACGAAGACCGACTCGATCGTTTGCTTGTGTCATTCAAGGACGCGAAAGTCAGTTGACGTCGTCTTTCCGTATTCATTCATCGCTAAGTCAACTGACATCACCCAGATAGCTTTATTGGAATGGTCCGCCGCCGTACACGATTTGATCACCGTTTCTATCCACACGTATGAACGCGCCCCTCAACTCGTGAGCATCTGATAAGCGATACCCCGGAAGTCTCACCTTCATGTTCTTGGTCTAGCTCTCCCTCGATGCGACCTTGTTCAGATCCGAACTCCGGACGGACCCCGCATCTCGGTGTGCGGCGTTGTCCCTTCCGAAAGATGCGCTCGCCATATTGCCCTTCTATCAATCGCAAGCGGATCTCGACGTCATGGAACAGGATTTTAGAGCAAGGTGCGTTTGGCGCATTGCAAATACCCCTCATTAGGCTCACTGCGCGTAGGGATGTACCTTATTCCCCCAGTTTTGTCCTCGATCTTGCCATAGGTGTGGATGAGCACATCAGGAATGTTGTCGATTTCGTCTTCCTCCCTGGTTTCAACAACCCGACTGTCGCTGTCCTGTCCCAGCCCCAGCAGACATGGACTGGGTGGGTCCCTTCTCCGCCTTTGCCGCTTTTTCCGATGTAACTCTCTCATCCTCAATAGTCGTTTAAAAGAGTTCAAAGATACAATGACACTCTACATTTTTACCCTCGATCTCATTTCTCGCACATACCCAGTCATAACAAAGGTTGACGGCCTGCCTTACGATTGCTTATCGCTTATCCCAGGCTCATCAACACTGGGCGGCGTCATCATCTTGACGAGCAATGCAGTCATCCATGTTGATCAGGCGACGCGGCGTGTCGCCCTCCCTGTGAACGGCTGGCAGCCGCGCGTGAGCGACATGCCCACCTTACCCACGCCTGTAGGCATGCATGACCTGCGCCTCGAGGGTGCGCGAATGGCATTCGTAGAGGGACGGACTCTCTTCGTTGTTCTCGCAGATGGCACCATTGTTCCCTTTGAATTTGTCGTGGATGGCAAAATCGTGTCGCGCCTCGTAATTGGTACGGCACTAGCGCAGACGGCCCCTCCTACGGTGGTCCGGAAAGTGCATGGCGAACATTTGTTCGTCGGGAGCGTGGTGGGACCATCTGTACTCCTTCGGACCACGAGCGTAGAGGAACCTGTCACTGACGCAGACGACATGGCCACTTCTGGCCCTGCTGCGGTCGTTGACGCTTGGAACGCGATGGACTTGGACGACGATGACGGTGCGACATCCACGTGCATGGCATCGTCGATCACTAATGACTCCGTTTCACAGACATTTATGGTACATCAAGTCCCGACCCGTTGCCCTATACCTCGACTGCGCCATCGGCGAAGACGCGGACCGTGATCCATCTCTCACTATGCGACTCGCTTCCTGCCTATGGGCCAATTTCCGACCTGGCGTTTGCCCTCGCGAAGAATGGGGTGAGTCCCGTGTCGTACTATCTCTGCGCCACCATGTTAATATGAATGCCCCGTGTCCGCCTTGCTGCAGGACCGCTACGTGCCGGAGTTAGTCACTGCAACAGGTTCCGGCGCACTAGGGGGTTTCACCCTCTTCCAGGTCTGTTCCAGAATTCCTAACCCTTTCACCCTAACTCGCAGCTCACAATATCACAATTCATATCTCTTCGGCCCCGAAGTGTGACCTTCCCATCCGCACGAAGCGCAAGTTGCACGCGATCGGCGGCGCACGTGGGGTGTGGTCGTTTTCAGTACGCACGGCGGTAAAGGTCAACGGCGTACCGTACGACCGTCCCGCGAATCCATACCACGCAGAGAACGACTCCTTAATCCTCGGGACAGATGCTATCCCGTCCCCGGGCTTTTCGCGTGTGAGCATCTCTCCTCTCTCCTCGAGCACAGCTATCGACCTTACGCGGATCCGGGGCAGTTTGGGACACGCACCCCCAAGGGGGACATTGCGATCACCACTCGCGTCCAGGGCGTCACCGTCGGTGCCTCGTCATTCTTCCAAGGCACTGCTATCCTACATGTGCTATCAAACGCCATCCGTGTACTCGAGCCAGGTGCGTTACATAAGCCTCTGCGCTCTCCACGGTTGTGAGTACCAACGTCATTCGTGCGACAGATGGCACGGAGCGGCAGGCCATTAAGGACATGGAAGGTAACAATCAACGGCCGAAGATCAAATACTGTAGCATCTGCGACCCATTCGTTTTCATCCTGCGCGAGGATGATACCATTGGCTTGTTCATCGGAGAGCCTGAGCGTGGAAAGATACGACGGAAAGATATGTCACCCATGGGAGAGAAAGTATGTTTCTCTCACATATCGTATATTCTTCCCCGGACACTGATCGTCCTGCGAAAGGCATCGCGCTACATCGCGGGTTCATTTTTCGACGATACAACCGGCATGTTCACAACTCGCGTAAACGAGAATGCACCTGCTGCGAATGGCGACGCACAGCCTGTTACATCAACGCTCCAAGCCGTCATGACCGCCGGCCAAAAGACCCAATGGCTCATGTTGTGCAGGCCACAGGGTGTCGTAGAGGTCCGTAGCATATATCACGTGATACGTTCTATCATTGACGTTTACTTAGATTTGGACCCTTCCCAAATTGTCTTTGGCATTCTCAACCACAGCAATTGCATCTCTTCAGAGCCTCCTGGTCGATTCATTTGACCCGCCCGCACTATCTCTTCCCCAAGACCCCCCGCGTAAAGCGCAGGATCTTGACATTGAGCAGATTCTGGTCTCTCCCATCGGAGAGACAGAACCTTGGCCGTACTTGTTGGTATGTCCGCGTTTTGATATAAAGACGCCTCTTTATTCAACGTGGGCCCTCAACCAGGTATTTCTACGATGCGGTCAACTGGCCATTTATCAAGCGCTCCCGGCGGAGCCCAGCTCAGAACCAATACCGCCGTCGCGGACTAGTACGCTCGCTGTCAAGTTTGTCAAAACGTTCTCGAGGGCATTCGAGCTCCAACATCTGGAGGAACAGGAGACTTCTGCACTCGCTGAGCACCGCCGCATCTCGCGCCAATTCATTCCGTTCACAACGTCACCAGCACCCGATAAGACCATGTCAGGCGTGTTCCTGACAGGAGAGAATCCGTCTTGGATCTTGCAAACGGATAAATCGAGCGTCAAGGTGATCCCTTCGGGGCACGCCGTCGTGCACGCGTTCACGGCGACTTCCCTATGGGGTTCGAAGGGAGACTTTTTGTTGTATTCTGATGAGGTACGGGCAGACGATCGAGTATGTCAAACGGCTATATATAATTTGCCTCATCTCGTCAGGGCCCGACGCTACTCGAATGGATGCCAGATGTTGACCTGAACTTGGGCATCCCCTCGCGGTATGTTCCCCAGGGTCGGTCGTACACGAGTGTTGTGTTCGAACCGACCTGTGGTTTACTGGTCGCGGCTTCGCTCATGCAAGCCCAATTCTCATCGTACGACGAGGAAGCGAACGAGGCGTGGGTTCCAGAAGGTAAGCCCCATCTTGGATGTATGCTGTCCTTGGAGTACTGAGGTAACTTTTGAGCTCCCAATGTTTCATATCCGATGAGCGACTGCTCAGCGCTTGAGTTGTTTAGCCCTGATTTTGTTGCGATCGATGGGTATGAGGTCGTTTCACTGATTGCTGTGTCTTTGCCCTTATGAGCCGGTATCTAGATATGAATTCGCACCCAACGAGTTCGTGAACTCACTCGCATGCGTGGCTCTGGAGACAGTGAGTACGGAATCGGGACACAAAGACTTCATTGCCGTAGGCACGACGATCAATCGCGGCGAGGACTTGGCCGTCAAAGGCGCTGTAGGCTTTTATTATGCGAAACATCCGCCTCTCCCTTTGCTCATCTCGGCTCCTAACAGATGTATGTGTTTGAGATCGTCGAAGTTGTGCCCGACCCTGCGTCGGACATGAAACGCAGCTTCAAGCTCCGTTTGCGCTGCCGGGACGAGGCGAAGGGCCCCGTGACGGCAGTGTGCGGCATAGATGGTTATCTCGTGTCATCTATGGGCCAGAAGGTGAGCAAAATGCCCTCCCAGCTAATGTTGGATCGCTCCTCATATTGTTGTTACAGATCTTTGTGCGCGCTTTTGACCTCGACGAGCGTTTGGTCGGCGTGGCATTCCTCGATGTTGGCGTCTACGTGACGACGATGCGCGCGTTGAAGAATTTATTGATTATCGGCGATGCCGTGAAGAGCGTCTGGTTTGTCGCTTTCCAAGTGCGCGCTTCCTTCATCTCCAAGGGGAAACGTTCACTGACCGAGCTGGTGCCCGACACAGGAAGATCCGTACAAACTAGTAGTTTTAGCAAAGGACGCTCAAAAGGTCTGCGTGACCGCCGCCGACTATTTCTTTGCCGACGAGCGGCTGTCCATCGTCACGTGCGACGAAGAAGGCGCCATTCGGATGTACGAGTATGACCCACAGAGTAAGCGCACGAGCATCGTCACCTTCCCATCATGTAACCTTCCCTTAATCAATTTTTTTTTTTTCGTTTCCCCGCTTAGGTCCCGAGTCGAACAAAGGACAAAAGCTGCTGTGTCAAACGGAATTCCACGGCCAATCGGATTATCGTTCCTCCGTGACGATCGCACGTCGGATGAAAGGCGAGGACATGGTCGCGCCCCAAGCCAAACTGATATGCGGTGAGGAAGCGTACTACTGACAGGACTGCGCGGACCAATCTGACCACTTGTCTGCCGTCCACAGGGCACCCCGATGGTTCATTGACGGGTCTTGTGCCAGTCGACGAGGCGACGTTCAAGCGCTTGCATCTTCTCCAGGGCCAACTCACGCGGAATGTCCAGCACGCCGCAGGACTGAACCCTCGCGCTTTCCGGTGCGTTCCTTACCCCTTAACACTTCTCACTTGCCATATTCCCTTTATGGACTGACGATATACCGCCCGCAGCATCGTCCGCAATGACTACGTATCAAAGCCGCTATCATACGGGATTCTCGACGGCCGTTTACTTACTTCATTCGAGGACCTCCCCCTGACGCGACAGAGCGAGATAACGCGACAGATAGGGACAGAGCGGACCACGGTGTTACACGATTTAAATGAGCTCTGCGGGTCGTGGTAACCGAAGCAACACTCATGTGCAGGGATCCCCGTCAGGGGCCCCTGACGGGGATCCATTCAATGTATCTCATTACGCCCTTGCCTCGTGGCCGGCCACGGTCACTATGTGATGGTGATACAAATGTGAGCGCCGTTGGTCTAGACTATTCATTACAAGTAATCACGGGAAAACATCTGCCTGGGAATGTCAAAATCATGCAATAAATAGAAACGCCTGCGTAATGTGTTGTACAGTATATCAGCATATGGTTTAGCTCTTTTGCGTTGAAAGTTAGATCAACCCAAGTGTGATCCCCGGGGCCGAAGAACAATAGTCCATGGGGTGACGTTGGGGCTGGATAGGGTGAGTAGTTAAGGCGCAAGTTCAGGGTCTATGCCAAATCTTATCGACCATGAGACCCCCATGGCCCTCACTTTGCACTCATCGCGGACGTTTAGATAAGCCACGGAGGGACAAACAATATGGAAAGGCATAGTGAAACACCGTGAAGTGGCTCTGGGGTGGGCGGAAACCTACCTTCAGGGGCTGGCAAGACTTCCTCTTGTCGGACGATAAAAGGCCTTGACATGCTGCGCCTTGCTGAGGACTTACCGTACCGACGGTTACCCTCTGTTCGTTGGATCTGGCGCTGGCACGCCGTCCCATAGACCCCAGGGCGGAAATGGCACATGCTGCACCTCTACGTCGCAATCGAATTCCTTGCGCGCTGCGGCAAACTTCTCGACGAGCGCGGATTTCCGACAACATTCAAAGTGGAGCACGCGCAAGCCTGGCAGAAACGGCGCCTCCAAGGCCGCGACCATCATCCGCGTCGCGACGACTTCCAGCGCCGGTGCGACTTGCGGGCAGAGTTCTCCGGAGATGCTCAGCGTCTCCACAGAGGTGAAGGAGCTGAAGAGCTCGAGCCACGCGATCGAGTCTATATCCTCTTGCCATTGATAGCCGAGTTGGAGATAGTCTGCGCGGATGTCGAGGTGCTGCACGTTGGAGAGTAGGGGTGATTGGCTGCATATCTGGGCCATGGACGAGAGCTGCCAGTCCAGCACTCCACACGAGACGCACAGCGAGAGTGGGTGATGCTCTCCGACGGTGGTGCCTGTGCTCGGCGTGCCCGGCGTGGCACTGGCACTTGGACGATCGAGTTTGAGGGAGACCCCGCTTCCAAATGAAGATTCCATTTCCGCCACTTTGGCCGACTTGAGCATCTCCATGCGACCGATGAATTGCGATAGATGTGGGACTTGAAATATGAGCTGATTGAAGAACGTGATGTTGACGTGACTGAGAAAAGGGGCTTCGATACGGGCCAAGAGGTCCTCCAGATAGGCACTTGCACCTCGGAAATTAAAACAGGTGAGGGTGGGAAGAATGGCCCGTTGTTTCAGCGCCAAGGGAGGAATTCCGCGTTCATGAACGGGACAAGATTTTGGGGAGCGAAATTCGACGCAAAGCACTCTGAGGTCCGTCAATGTGGCGAGGTATTTGGCCATCACATCCGGTGCGATATAGCCGGTTTCTGGTACCTCCAAGAGTCGAAGAGAGGCTAGACCTCTGGCAGACCGAAGAAGTTCCGGCAGATCGGGGAATGGAATACCAATCAAAGAGAAATCCCGCAGACGAGGGGCATGTCCATACAAGAACGCATCTGGAAGGGGAAGAGTCGGTGCAGAACGACTGGAATAATCTTTGTCGAACCAAAGTGAAAGGGATGTCAGCTCCGGAAATGGCTCCTCCATCGACGCGGCTACCTTCCCCAATAGCGAGCTCGTCACAGCGAGTTGGATCTGTCGTATGCGACTGTGATGCTTGAGCGCGGCGATCACATTGTCCTCGTCTTCAAGAGAGGGGGGCCTGAATTCCAACGTGGTCCAGTACTTTATGACGATGGGCAAGGATGGCCAGCAATCCAGTGACCTCCTCACGGGCGTTCCGTATGTGCACAGTAGCAACAAATCCAGTCGACGCGGTGAGCCAAATACGACATTTCTCCACCTTCGGCACACATGTATTAGTGTATTCCACTTCCAAGGACTGTCCAAAGTTTCCTGGGAAATTTGTCTGTAAGAATCGAATATTTCCAAGAGGACATCGTCAGAGAGCATGTTGATGGACCCATGCAGGCCTAATTCATTGTATCAGCGTGGGGCATTGTAGGCAACTTGAAGTGCTGAGCGCAAAAGCAACGACCTACCCCAAATACGTTGCGATTTGTCAGAGGGGCATTCCGATGATTCCCTTTCTGTAGTATATCTATTTCTCGGGATTTTGGACGCAGGAGAACATGAATAGCTGGCGATGCGTTTGACTGGCAGAGAGAACAGTTTGAGAAATGAGTATGGGGCGTAGTTTGCAGTGAGGACCATCGTAGCCTGAACCAAGTAGCAGAGACTGCTTGGATTACTTGAAGACTCGGACCGAATGGGCTCTGTTCATAGGTCTTCGGTGCCATCGGCGATTGATGGAAGTATGTCTACGTCAAATTCAGAGACCGACAGTGCCAGTGTGGTCTATTTTACTGTAGTATAGCTGAGAGGGGCCGGGGTATATGCAACTTGAAGTTATGCTTGGTCACAGCAAGGCGGGAACTTGAAGAGGAGTTATGGCGAGTGATTGCCAGTGCGTTACTCTATGACGGTTCATGTTGTCAACTTGTAACCTCAGCATGTACCGTGAGTCCGTGACTAGACAGACTAGTAGTCACGGTGGTGAATTGACCCTCGCCTCAGTCCTGGACCAGGTGTGTCGTTGGAGACCTGTAAATAAATCTTGGCATCCATCTAGTGCGAATGCGACGTATGAGTTGAAATTTCCTCGGTTGCCGCCTGGCATCTTGAAGGGATATAATATCTGCACTGCAAATATGACCGTCGCAGTGGAAAGAGCGAGGGCAAATTTCGGGATCGGCGGCACAATAGAGCATTAGTAATACCACTATATGCGGGTCTCAGGGGTCAGGGGCATGCGATCGCCCTTAACTCGCTGACCACCATTTCCCGAGTGACTGACCAAGTTTCGCTTCAACAATGAACACTCGAGGCAGAAGTGCGTCCTTCGTGCGATATCTGGTACGACTTCTGACAGTTGTAGTCTAGGCTTTTTGACAATTGAGACGCTTTCCGACGATATCGTCCTATGTGTATTTGATTCCTATCGACAAGGACTCGAGGACGATGACGGTACATGGCCATGGCATGTGTTGGCACATATATGCCAAAGATGGCGATGTATCATCTTTGCATGTCCCGTTCATCTTAATCTGCGACTTGAATGTAAATCCAGAACAGACGCGAAGGCAGCACTGGATCTCTGGCCAACCTTACCCATCGTCATCAAGGCAACTTTCGATAAGGACGGAGATGAGGACGATATCATAGGCGCGCTGGAATACCGTGATCGCGTAGCCGGTATCACATTCTGGGATATAACAACTTCCCGACTCCAAAAATGTCTTGCATTGATGCAGGAAACATTTCCGATTCTGACGTATCTTTCCCTTTATTCGAGCTACAACAAAGAGAGCGCATACCTCATCACTGATGCGTTCTTGGGTGAATCTGCCCCTCGTCTTCAGACGCTCAATTTGAGCGGTATCCGATTTCCGACTCTACCAAACTTCCTCTCGTCTGCAAGTGACCTTGTCGATCTCAGTCTTGGGCAATTCCCAACGACTGGTAGTGGGCATATTTCACCCGAGGCGATGGCCTTATCTTTGTCCGTGTTGGTCAGACTCCGATCCCTTAGCATTGACTTCAGATCGCGGTCCTCGTATCCGACAAGCCAAGGTCCACCGCCGTCGACACATTCCATCCTCCCAGCTCTCACCGACATCACGTTGGAAGGTCCTCATGGGTATCTGGATGACCTTGTTGCCCGAATCGATGCTCCTCTACTCGACTCTGGTTTCATACACATCTACGATGAACCTACCTTTGGTGCACCGCGACTTCCCCATTTCATCCATCGCACCGAAAAGTTAAAGTCCCTTGGTCTAGTCAGTGTTTACATCCGCCACGAAGGCTCTTTCCTCTGCTTCCACTCATCAGTCGGTTCCAAATCTAAATCTGCCAAGATTTCTTTGACATTCCCGTTCGATGAGTCTCATACACCAGTCAAGCTACTAGAACAGATTGGCACCCAGTGGTCGGACCTCCTCTCTCATGTAGAACGGCTCGAAATTGGCGGAGATGACCTTTATTTTGGACCGTGGTGGCAGGAAGGCAACGCGCTGTGGCTGGAGTTCCTTCGCCCTTTTACCGCTGTGCAGACCCTGCGTCTCTCTGGCGAAGACTTGCTGCCTCATCTTGCAGGCATACTGGGGGCGGTCACGGGGAAAAGAGCTGCCCAGGTGTTGCCGGCGCTGCACACCATTTTGTTGTGGGATTCGGAGGAAGAAGAATACTATGACCACTTGTTGAAACCATTTCTCGTCGCGCGCGAGCATTCCGAACATCCTGTAGTTGTGGAGTATGAAGACCTATCAAAGTCATAGGGATGAAATTCGTCTTCGGACAATTGATGACTGCTCATCGTCCTACCATAATCCCTGGTTCTAAACCGGCCTGCCCCGTTAGCCTTCTGCCTCCCTGTTTTGAGCATCACTTCTTCAAATTTCTCAAGTCCTTTCACCGCTTCTGAGCAGTTTAGTCGTTACTACAAAGCTGCGGCCTGTAGGTACATCTACCTGTATATAACCTGCCTCCTGCCCGTCAAGGAGAACAACAGTTACAGCCCTAGACAATCCTATCCCTGCCACTCTCTCTTCCGCGTGACGTTCCGTGCATCCCAAAAAAAATTGGAGACCAAAAGCCCTTCGGGATCTCAGATCTCGAATCCGCATCGGCCCTCATCCAGGCGCCACCACTACACCAGCCATACCTAGGGCCGGGTCCTAGGATTTCGTGCCAGTGCCTTTCGTTTTGTATCAGTCGTCATAGCCGCAGGCCCGCAGTACAGGATCCTTACTCTAATCTGATCATCTGATAATGCTGCACTAATGTTGCCAGTGCACAGTGCACATACAGTACCTTGGGCACTATCGGCTAGTACATGCCATGACGAGACCCCGTGCCTCCGCCGCCTGGCCGCCGTCGATTATGTGCACGCCTGACGTGGTTTGACTGGATCATGCGCGGGGAAGGCCCGGAGACTGTGACCACAACTGCCAGTGGCTGCGCACCACTGCACGCACAGAGATAGTAGAAGTCTGTGGCCTGTTGTTTTGGTCAGTTCAAGTTCATGAGCGTATCTGACATCGTGGGTGCCAGTTGATCCCTCGACGCGGTGAATAGATTAATGACCCCAGGAACGATTCCCGTTTTAGCAGCGCTCGAGGCTGGCCCATCGTTCAGCAAGTACAGTAGATAAGGGACGGTCTGGGCACTACTATGCCCGCCGCGCCCCAAAATCGAGGAGTCGTTCGTGCAGCAACCATTTCATGATTTTCGCTCACACCAATGCGGCATCATGAGGTACGGTTATTAGCTAACCTTCTACCTCACCGACTTGGTTTCTCCCATGAAAAATGGCGGCACAAGACGATACTATTTTCACGTCGGGACTTCTTTGGAGGGTGTGGATGCTTGAGAATGACTCGACGTTGTTGCAGTGGTTGGATGAGACGGACAAATGGAAGGTCGTGGTCGTTATGTTATGATTCTACAGCTCTAGGACGTTAGTGACAAAGTTACATGGCCAAACGACGTCGACCTCCGACAAAGACCCGAAAAGAAAAAGGGACTGTCCTACTCTGACAAGATCTCTATCACCTCGTTATCGTAAATCGTGTTCACTCCAGAACCTGAAGGGAACGACGCCTTACGCGGGCTGCTTCTCAGCGTCCGATGCGTGACCGCCGGCCCGCCCCGCAAATTTCCCTTCCACTCGGCGTCTTCCGACTCATCATCATCTGCTGCATTAATATTATCGTTCCTCATCCCTGCGTCCGAGTCGTCCAAGGTCGGAACCATCGACAGCCGATAACTCGAACGAGGACGTTTGGACGACGATCCGGGGGCACTCTCCGGACCGACCCCATCCTCCTCATCCTCTCCATCGAGGTATATGACGTCCGAATCCTCGTCTTCTTCTGACCCGCGGGTCGCTGCGCTCTCGTTGCTTAGGCGAGGGCGGGGACCCGCCTTGCGTTTCTTGCCACCTTCCTTCGTCTGGCGATCGCGCGACACACGTTCGGGTAGCAAGAGTTGGATGACGAGTTTCTGGCCCTCATCTAGCCGTCTCGCGAGCGCACCCGGTTGGACGTACACCTGCACCCTATATTGACCGCTTGCGTATGTCTTCTCGAGGTAACCTTCGAGCAACATGTGGGCAACAAGAGCCTCTGTGTCCTACCCAAACGGTTCAATTCAACTGCGGCAGAAGCGTGAAATTGCGACAGAGCGGGGCGTACGAGGAGAGAAAGTGTCACTTTATCACCCGGGGGTAGCTGCAGTGACTTGTTTAGCGTCCCTGACCCCCTGGCGGCTTGTGCAAGCTGCGCGGGGGTCACTTTGTGCCCCGCGGAGCGCAGAGCGCGTGCCACAGCGAGCACACGCTTAGCTTCGGGCGTAACGTCGCGTTCGATGACCGAAGCTGGGTCACGAGTGCAATTATCACAGTGCCCGCACAGCATGCGATCCTCGGCCCAGTCAGATGACGAAAAATAGCTATTCTGGTGGTCAGCGCTGTCGATTCTGAGCAGACGGCTGTCATTAATAGCACGTGCTTTGCAAACACCAGTTTTCGGCATCCTCGATAGTCCAAGCAGAACTTGATCATGCCGTTAACTACCTTGTGTATTAGCCGACGCCAAATTAAGAGTAATTGGTAACATACTCCTACGCTCCCAATCCCTATCGTTAAGTGCGCCTGGCATACGCAGCACATCTTGCAGACGATAATACAATATACAGTCAGCGTCTTTGCCATCACGTCCTGCACGGCCAGACTCTTGATAGAATGTTTCTACCGATTTCTAAAAATACGCGATGAGAGAAGCCCGCAGATGCGAGACGGTTTTAAACATACAGACACCTTGAAAAGCCTTAATCAAGTATGCGCTCTAGAATCCGGACTTGAGAGGACGAACCGAGTGATGCAATACAAAGCGCACATCCTTTTTATCAATACCGAGCCCAAATGCTGGCGATGACATATGGTATAGCGTTAGTCGCGTGCAAATCCAGATCAGTGGAGTGGACATACCGATCGTGGCACATATGACCTTAACTTCCCCCAAGCGCCACTTCTCGTGCAGTTCGTCCTTACGCTTATCCCTGATCTCCGCATGGTATACACCTGTCTTGATCCGTCCTTCGCTCTTATCAAATAGGTCAGCTGCGATCTGCTCCGAGTCCTACACAAAGATTGACCAACGCCGATGGGTATTTGCACGGAATCACTCACCGCGCGCGAGAGACAGTATACAATCCCAGTCTCGTTCGGGTGGCATTCCAGTATGTAGTCCATCATGTCTCTCACGAGCTGCGCAGCCGCCGAGGGCTTCGAAATGATCCGGTAATGCAAATTCTTTCGGTAGAGAGGGCTCGTAAATTTCACGGTGCCATACGGCGCGGCGGCTACATACACTGAGTGAGCATGGTCCACATTGAAAAGGGAGTAGTCGTACCTCTACCGCCAGTAAGGGGCGGAAGTCGAAGAATCTTGATGAGATCGCGGAGCACATCGGGCGGGCAGGTTGCGGAAAGAGCGAGAATCGGCACGGTTGGATAGAGCACCTTCAACTGGGTCAGTTCTTTATAATCGGGACTAAAAACACGGAAATGGATCAGTTGCGGTGCGCTATTCGTGTAACAAGGAAATGCGACCGATAGTCATGGCCCTGCGTCGACACGCAGTGGGCCTCATCAATGACGACGCGCGCTGTAGAGGCAGGGTGATATGTCGACGATCAAAACGAAACGTCCGAGGGATGGGCGGGACAACCCACCGAGTTTCTCGGCCTCGAACATAGTTTTCATTATGGACATGAATCTCTTGCTCTTTGCGATCCTCTCGGGCTGTCGAGTCGCAGGTTCTTAACAATCAAAGGAAGATCGAGGCAGGATACGGCGTACCGTCACGTAGCAAAGCTTTACTTCTTTCGCGTTCGAATCTTTGTTCTTGGCAGTGGCGATCAGGCGATCATAACCCTCCTTCATCTCCGCATTGGACATCGAGCCCGTGAACATCAAGGCCTCGACTGAATTAGCGCCAGTCAGTGATTTTCCGGTGTTAACAGGGATTCCGTTTGTTTTTGTTCACTGACTGCGGTTTTCTTGTAAATGAAGGATCTGATCCTTCATGAGCGATATAAGAGGCGATATTACGAGCGTGCATCCGGGCATGAGCGTTGCAGGTAGTTGATACGTGAGCGATTTCCCTCCTCCTGAAAACGATGTACATAGTAGTTGATACCACGGCGGTGATTGGAACTGACCAGTTGGCATGATACAAATGATATCTCGTCCGTCCATGTTCGCGTTGGATACGCTGTTTGCATCAATCGTTCGTCTTCCCGCGTCCGGGCTGGCAATAAAATATAAATCAATAAATCACGCACCCCTCTTGGGCCAACCGAAACTCTTCTATCCCGAACACCCTCTTCATCTGCCCTTTCAATCTGTTGGACCATTCAAACTTATCGTAGTAGTTTCGAACGGTGTCAGCGCTTATACCGGCGACGACCCTCTTGTCGAGCGCGACGATTTGCTGCGTGAGGTCCGCGATTTCCTGGGCCCGTTCCTTGCGCAGATTTTGAAGAGCGATGATCTCTTCGTCCAACCGCTCCAACTCGGCTTGGTGAGTCGATCTCTGAGCTATCAACTGCTGTCGAAGGTTCAAGTTGTTGCGCGGTGGCGCAGCGGAGACGCCGGACTGCCTGTTGGGCTGGGCAGGGCCATTCATCCCATCGTCGATCTGACGGACGCGACGCGTTCAAGCGAGTGTATGTTTTCGACTTCGAAGGACGCACAGTGTCATTTCCCACAATGTGCTTCTGGCGCTTAAAAGACATTGACTGGACGCGTGCAAGACGTATCGTTGGGTTAATGAGGTTCCCTCAAATTGTGGAAGCAACCCTATTGCCCTGCGAGGGCTAATAGAATTTGAAAGGTCAGAAGAACGTTCGAGCTGACGTCTTTAATGAGTGCGATGCTAAAGTTACGGTAAGATGTGAGAAGAGGTAAATGTGTGGCCCACGCGTTGACTCGGTTCCAACTCGGTCAGGTGACCATGGCCCTGGCTTCACTTTTCACTCACTTAGCTTCATATTACCGTACTATATGTACTGACACTGACGGATCACAAAACGAAACCATTTTCTACTTCATACTACCTACAAACGCATGATAAGTTGCTTCACACCCGACATCCAAAGCGTGATATCATCTCTACTCGAGCGCGTGAGTATGTCCACGTGAATGGCAAGCGCAAGCTCGCGATCATGATTTGCCATCGCTGTACTACATTCAACACTCGCCATGTTTCCTTGAACATGTAACGCACCTTTTGTCAATTCACCTAGCTGCACGACCACTGGCGCTGACAACGTCTCACAATTCAGCGCGTCAAACAAGGGGTTTATCCGACGTTCAAGGTCGTCGACCAGACGTCGCTGAGAGGCCTACAAGTGTTCACCTGTCAGAGAGGTCGGGAACCGTCAGAAGCAACACGCACAGGAGTTGTCTGTTTGAGCTGATTGAATTGTTGATTGATAACATTGTAAGTAGGTCTCAGCGAATCAGGTATGTGCGTCCGGTCACCAGGAGCTGTGGACGACTTAGTCTCGTCTTATCTACATTGTATGTGATATCACTTACGATACTTAGGGGGAGGAGGTCCTTGCGGGGCAGTACGGGGTGGAGGCGCCGCGGCATGTTGACCTCCAAGACTCTGGGGACCCCCGGGAGGAGGAACACGGACCGGGCCGGTGGGGAGCGGCGGCGCATGAACTGGAGGCGATTGTTGCTGCGAAGGTGATGCTCCGGGGACGTAAGGGCCAGCAGGTGGCATGGGGAGCTGACGGTTTTGTGGTGGCGGTGGGATGCCTGCACCAGGGGGAGGAGTAGCACGCGAGTATGGGTTAGGCGGCGGCGGTGCAGGGGCCACTTGGCCACGCTGTGGAGGTGGCGCATACTGCCCTGGGGGTGGCTGTCGAGGAGGCGGCTGCCCCGAAGGGACTGCGTTTAGTGGATTCGCCAAGGGAGGGGCCGGGCCTGGACCGGATGGTGCGTACGGCCCGGGTGCATGAGCCACATGCGCCGGCGGGGCCGGGATGCGGCCCTGCGCGGGTGGAGGGGGTCGCCCCTGCCCCTGCACACTACCAGGTCGAGGAGGTGGAGGGGCCAGAACTGGAGACTGACCGCGGCCGAAATACGTCGGATTAGACGGAGAGCCCTGAGCTGGCCCGGCGTTTGGGAAGGGCGACGTGATTGCCGCTGGTTTGTGCACAGACCCACTAGGCGTGCGTCGGTCAGTGACCGCTGGTGCATCGTTCCAACCACCGTTCTCGCGACGCTTTGGCGGCGGGGGCAGAAGCGTGGGTGGGGGAGTAGCCTTTGAGGCAACGAATGTCGGAGCATGTGGGTGTACAGTCTGGCCACCGTGCTGTTGTAAAGGCTGGCTGTACGCATTTGCCGAGGGATACGTCATAGGTGCTGTCGGCTGATACGGGTGCGGATGCTGGACGGGATGTACTGGAGCGTAAGGATTGCTCGGAGCACGAGAAACGTTGGTAGGAGCATATGAGTTATACGCCGGCGCAGGTGGAGCAGCGGTTGCAAGTTCGGGTGTCTGCTGCTGAATAGCAGGGGCATACGGATTGTAGGGGTAGGTGGACGTGGATGTAGAAACAGTCGAAGAAACCGCAGTTGTAGGGACCACAGCAGGGGAAGAGGCTTGAATACGAGATGATGATGCGACTGGGGCTTCAGAAAGCCCGGCGGCGATGAGAAGGCGTTCTCTTCCAGCTGCAGGCTCGAACTGCGAATCCGGCGCTCCTTTGTAGCCTGGCGGTGTAAGCTTGAGGAATGAGACGGCGTGCTTGATGAGGCCTTGTGCGGCAAGGAAGTCCGCATATTCGAAGTAGCGGTCATATAGCGTGGATAACTTGTACGCCCGCGCAGCCGCATCCTCGCCTACAGGGTCCTTTTGGTCTAGGTCCTTATCCACATACGATGCAGCAGCGCGGAAAACGGTGACCTTCTCGATGAAAGTCTGGAGTGCATGCGCATGCGCCGTGTATCGTGAAACACCCGGCACCGTCTCATCAGCCAAAATCCGCTTCTCTTCTTCGGCCAATTCTTCGATCCAGATATTAATGAGGCGCTCAAGACGCCCGGCCACGAGGTATGTTAGAATTGCATTCTTCCTCAGCTCAGAAGCCTCGACAGCGTGCTCCGAGCGGGCGAGGCTAGCCTGGAACTCCAATCGCGCCCCAAGCTGCTCTGCAAGCCCACTGAATTCGTCCGCACGCGCGAAAGTGCACAAGACAACAAAGGTTTCTTGCCAGTCTTGTAAGTCTGCGTTCTGCACGATGTCGGCGAGGTCGTTCGTCACGACTGATTGGAAAAGTCGCAAGTAGGGCAACGCAACGGTCCGCTTCTCAAAGTAGGCTTTCTGCGTACGCGCGAGTAGCTCGGGCCCACCTTTCACTGCTAACAGGATTGCGTCGGCGAAGCGCTCCATGGAGAGACATAGAGATACAGCGCTGTCAAAATCGCCCACAACAAGTGCTTTAGTCACAAGACGGTCCATCTCACTTTCATCCGCAGGGTAGATGTGGAAAGTATTGCTCTTGACGGTGTCAGAAGCCACAGACGAAGGACGAGAGCCAATGGTGGCAGCAACCGACGAATCGATACCATAATTAGTGTGTGGTACAACTTGGTTTGTGGATTGTCTGAGGCCCATGGTACTGAAGAAATCTGCTGCGGCATCTAACTGTGGTGCACCGGCGGGACCATCATCACCAAAGAGGCTGGGCGCGGTAGTTGTAGACTCGGCATCTGGAATCGGGGCAACGATTGACGTGTCCGACGCGGCGCCCGCGCTGACTTCAGAAGGGGTTGCATCGAGTAAGTCCTCAGCACTGGCAGCAGGGCTTCTTTCGGGCTCCGCAAACGAGACAACAGGTCCGTGCGGCTTTGCATCGCTAACGTCGTCCTCAGAAGGCGATTTTACAACTGGAAGAGGAGTGCTCTCCTCAGCCGCGGACCTAAGTTTCGCAATGGCCTCTGAAACGCGTGCGGCGATTTCAGCTTTGGAGAAACCTAGGAGGGTCACGAGTTCATCCCGCGAATCTGCATGGAACAAACTGAGCAGAGCCTTCCACCCGCCGAAGTTCTCAGCTGACGTGGCTTCAGCTTCGGCGCTGCGTTCGATTGCGACCGCTGGGAGATCTTGCGTGGAGATTGCTTGGCGCAAACGCTCGGCACGAGCGACGATATCATCTTCGGTAGCTAACCGGCGGATGTGCACAACACTGCTCTGATGGCGACCCTCCTTGTTCATTAGGTTCGATACGGAAACAAGCCGACCGGGGTAGCCGAATGATGCCGAAGCCGGGCGACACAACCACTTCGGAGGTTGCTTCAGCGTGAATGACGCCTGATTAGTCCGTGCGAAGCTTGGGTTGTCGAATACATCAGCGCCGTCCGGCTGAGGTGTAGCAGTGCCGAGTTCGTTTTGAGCAACGTCGTTAGTCGACTGGATAGAGTGGAGGCCAATGGTTCCATCGAAAAATGCGGTAGCCAGCAAGTCAGGATTTCGAGGGCACCATTGCACTTGGAAAGCCCAGTTATCGGCCGATGGGAGCTACAGTACTTGAGGTTAACGTTCGAACCATTCTCACGTAATAATGACGCGTACTTCGCCAATGATCTCAGAGGTTTGTGGGTTCCAGCATAGCGCACGATTATCCTTGCCACTGGACAGAAGGAGATCCGCGTCTTGTTTACACCACGAGAGAGAAAGCACGCCTTTCTCGTGACCCGTCAGTATCTGTATCATCGATGAGCTAACATTCAAGAACATAGACGGCTGAGCATACCTTTTCCGGTGCGCGCGCATTACGCAAATCCCAGACCATGATGATTGGCGAGGCATCATCTTCTGAGGAGGTGACTAGTCGGGTCGCCTATGCAGTAGGCGTTAGCACATGCCAGTCACGAAGCGGCTCACAAACGTTATCTGGATGCCATCCCACGTCGCTCATTCCGCGACGCGCGCTGCCAGCCTGGGCGCCGCTCGCACCGCCACCATATGCTAACGCAACAACCTCTCGCTTGCCTCGAAGGTCCCATACAACAGTGTATCCGGTACCACTGGACGTCGCTAATACATGGGGTACTTGGTTGTTCCACGCAAGTGCGCTAACTTCGTCAAGTTTTGAGCTTCGAGTACCGGGAGAATACGGTTTACTGGGGTCTTTGAGATCCCATATGTAGACCTGAGAGTGATAAGGACACGAGTTGAGTACACGAAGGAAGGAAATACCTCTCCGTTGATACCACCCGAAGCAAACAGAGTAGCCTGGATGGGATTGAAATCCAAACCACGAATGGGTCCAGTGTGCGTGTTATTCTTGAGTATGAGGGCCTCGGAAGCGCTGGAGCGATAACGTCAGTCTCACCATCGCAGAGAAGAGATGTATGGACGTACTTTACATGGGCTACAATTTTCGACGGATCCCAGATACCAAGCTCTCCATTTTCCATACCAGCAGCGATCACACCTTCCGGGCGACTACCATCTGTCTTTCCCCAGGCGATGTGATTAAACCTAGGAGAAGTTTTACGATCTATCCCGTAAGTTTTATGAGTCCGTCGAAAGCATACCTTGAAGAATTTGCGACCGAGCCGCGCGGGCCATGTTGTCCTTCACCGCCGAGGTCATATTCCTGCTTGTTGAGAAAATTGGGCGCCCAAATCTCCAATTGACTATCGTTCGAAAAAGATTCGTCGAGCGCACCGGCGACCGTGCCCGTTGCCAGCAAGGGCTCTGAAAGAGGAGACCATGCAAAGGTGGACGTTCTGTGGATCTCCTTTAGTTTCATGATGGATCGAGAAAAAGTTGGCTATGATGGCTGGTTTCCCGAGTTTCGCACTACGTGTCACGTTGAATGACCCGGCCCTAAACAGCATTATGTCATCCCTTCCTTATTTGGCTCGTAAATTGGCGTGTTACACGTGACCAACGCGTGGAGATGGAAACAGAACGCGTCTAAATACCCAAATTACGACTCATGGCAGTACACCTTCAACCTCGACCTCCGTCTTCATTCTGCACAGGCGCTTGACCTCGTCTTCTCTGGATTCGATGATCCTCGTATTGACTTCGATTCCAATGCCTTTCAGGAACACGCCGAAGCCAGGTGTGATCCATCTGGTGGCTTCTTACCCACCAAAGGACAAATGAATGGCTAGAACGCTGCCAGAGCCAACAGCACTTATGCCCAGCCACACTTGGTATGAGTTCTGCGTGTTCATCCCCCACGTCCACTTCACGACTTTCACGCACCAAGGCCTTTTTGGGTTTGTCTTCGAATGCCCCGGGCCTCGTTCTGCGTGTTTCTCCGTCCCTCTATTAGTCTCTTCTTTCGCTTACACTTCGTCCCCATTTATAGCACGACGACGCCATGATGAGCCTCGTCACTCCTTCGAACATTTCCCATCCTTCTCTACATGAACATCTGCTTTGGATCCTTCCCCACCTACTTGACACCTATCATGGCGGTAGGCTTCATTCTGCGACTTCTGTCCGCAGTGCAGTATCATCTCTATACTGCTATTTTGTTCACATGGACAGACTACAAGACCATTTTCTTTCCCATAGTAAGTCCCTCTCTGCCCAACGTTGTTCGACATGTGCTCAGTGGAGTGTAGACGGTCTTTGCTTGCGCAACAGCGCCCGTGCAGTCATTCTCTGGCCTCCTCCAGTGCTGCGTATGGGTGTGGTTCCACCAGCTCCTGTGTAACGTATCCAACCAAGCACGCAGCCGTGATGAAGACAAAGTCAACCATCCGTGGCGCCCTCTCCCGTCTGAGAGGATTTCTGAATCCCAAGCAGTCACCTTGCGCTGGGCTACCGTCATTTTCTGCATATTTTTGTCGTCGATCTACGACCAGGATCTCGTTCTCACAACCCTCGGCCTCGTGGCCACCACATTCACGTATGACGAGCTGGGCGCATCTGGCACCGTCGTTGGAAAAGCTCTTTGTACCGCCGCAGGATATGCCTCTTTCGAAGTTGGCGCTACGACAATCATCGGTATGTTATGTTACTTCGGACAGAGAAAGCTTCTTTTCTCTTCGCGGATTCTGACCACTGTTAGGCGCTAACAATAGGATGGATTTCGTATCCGTCACTGCTGTCATCATCAGCGGAATTCTAATTGTCACTGCTATTCAAGCGCAAGACTTTCCTGACGTCGACGGAGACAAAGCAGTGGGTCGCATGACATTCCCGATCTATGCGCCCGAACTCTCTCGATTTTTGACACTATTCGCCACTACCGCCTGGTCCGTATTCCTTAGTTGGTTCTGGGCCGTAGGTCCCATCAGCAGTGCGGTCTTCACCAGCGTTGGCCTTCACGTTGGACTGCGCTACTACTGCTGGCGGACGTTAGAAGCTGACAAAAAATCGTACCTAATATTTAACGTACGTTCTCACGCTCGCCCCGTTTGGCACACCCGGAAACGTCGTTGCTGACCCATGGGCGTCCCCAGGTTTGGCTCATGGCCGCCCATGTACTTCCCTTGCATGCCAGGACGTCCGTTTTGGCGTTCTGATGATTTGGCCCGATTGACAGCTCATTTACGCCATGATATGTATTCCGACTCACTTTTCAGCACGCCCGGCGCATGACTGTATATCTTTATTGCGGACAGACGCCCTATCTTACGTCTATACATCTCGTATAATCCATAGGCTACGTTTACTATGAAATTCTTAAATACACTGCTTTCACACTTAACCTCCGTTCTATGTAGCCTATTTGGCTTTCGGGGTGGACGAGAAAAGTACAGGCCCTCTTGTTAGTGTCCAGCCACGGAGTGTCCCTTATGGACAACTGCAGCCGCCCTCGTTGCATTTTTGCTGCCGCACCGATGCCATCCTGGGCCTGTTGCTACCGCACGTACTTAATGAGTTCCCGTTGCTAATTCACCTGGCGGTTGCCGCGCCCCTGAAACGTGTACGCCTTGAGGCTGACGGGGAATCAGCGCAGCTGTTGCCTATCCCTCAGAGACGGAACGAGCAGAATGACGCCGAGAAAGCTGTGAGAGAAACGTGACAATCAACACTGCCCACAAAGGCGTGCGTGCATGGCCCGCACGTGTTGGATTCCAAAATAGTCTTGGTTCACAATATATGCTACGCAGTATGCATCGGCATCGGCGTGTGCTCGCCAGCGGTGGCGGATCATGAATTCCTAGTGGAGGACATGCAGCTTTTCCTGGTGAGGGAGTCAACGGCAAGTTAGCTAACTAGCACCAGGTACGAGCTGCAGAAATGAGGGATGCCAGTGGCCACATGCCCGCATGTAACCGCAACCGATGCATTTGTACACCCCCGGTACCGAAATCGTCAACAGCCGTCGAAATGAATGAATGTCCAAGAGAAGCAATATTCGAGCGTCATGATATCTCGGCTTAAACTGTACTTTTTCACGCTTTGGCTTGAGTGACTAGTAGGGGACGGTGACAAAGTGACCTGTCAAGCTGTCAAAAGGGGGTCTTAGACAGGACTTTTTTTGTTTGCTGAGAGGCCTCGCCGAAAAAAACGATCACAAAACTGGCTGAAATGGCAAAATCTGTAGATCGGTCAGGGTTGGTTTTCTTGAAAATGCTCACCAATTTGAGCGCCACATTGCGATGGAGCCGTTAAATGAACGTTTTACGCTCCTGTTTGTAGGGGCAGACTCCAGACGATACCTTCCATCTTCCATGCCGACGTCACGTCAATTTAAAAGGGGCCATCACCGTCCAAACGCAAATAACCAGCCCTACGAAGCCCACTAAGCCGGCCATGAGTGCCCCTACTATACCCAAGACGCAGCCATCATCCACCCCAGGTGGAAGGCGAATGGAAACGTTGAGGATCCCACCAGAGATTAGTGGAAAAGTCCGCCAGCCTGCCCTAAGTTGCACTGATTGCACATCAGAAAACGCGGCAGGCGAAAATTACGCCTCATTAGACCTTGGGAACTTGCGAGGCTTCCGCGCGATCAAAATGAGCAGCTCTTCGGGGCGTGGCCTTGGCTTGAGCCCAGGACACTGGTTGGCACACGGTCTGGGCGACGCAAAGCCTACCTACGGAGGTCGATTTTCGGGGAATAGAAAGCGATCGCGGACGGTCAATCGGAGCATGGAAACAGCAGGGTGAGCAGTCCCAGGCTAAAGGGTTACCACAACAGCCATCCGGAAAACTCCCACATCCCCAGGAGACAGAACCAGTTTTGTCGACCCAGTGTTCCGAGTTATTCCCGTCGCAGCAGTCGTTCCGAAGGGGATAGGATTTGGGCCGCCCACATAGAGCCAGACACCACTACAGCGCTCAAGAGCGATGCGTCGCCGTCTGAACAGGCCTTTTGCGATCACCGGAACGTATTCGGGGAGCCAGGCGAGGAAGACCAAGAGATGTGCCCGACCATCCAAACCAACGACCCTGGGCTATCCGAGTCGGCGGAGCTGAGGCGGGAGTGAAAGTTTCGGGTTCTGGAGTACCTCTGAGCTACTGGTAGGCGGTCGTCACAGCGGTAGGACCTGACTGTCTGTGTGTTACAGCAACGAACACCGTTTATTAGCCACGTGGCGTTCGCCTCGTGTGTTATGTCTTCTTTTCTTTCCGAGACTCGTCAGTCAGTTAGACGGAGAACCAAGGCATATGGAGGTTTTCGCAACTGAATGCAGAGCATCCCTCGATTAATGGAATAGCCGTATGCTATGGCGCATGGCGCTGTACCAGGCCATCCGCTGATGGGATTGGATCGATCAAAAATCAAAATGACGCTAAGCGAGGCGATTTCGCACCTCCGCTCTTTCTCATAGCCCCGGCGCGCCCAACTCACCAAAAACATAAGTTACTGTACCGTGGCGACGCAGAAAGGCCAGTTTTGCAACAACAGCAAGCGTGCAAAATTCACAAACACAACCTCCACCACATGGGTACTTACTTACTTACTTACTTTCCTCTCGCGGACATTAAGCTTCCCCTGCTTCTCGACGCTCGGCGGCCGCCCGCCGCAACGCCTCCTCCCCCTCCTCGCGCCATTGCGCCCTCTCGTACGCATCCCATTCTTCCCGCGCGTCCACCCACCGCTCCTGCACGTCCCGCACGTCGCCCCGCAGTCCGACGCGTGGGCCCATCGCGCTCGACATGAGCGCGTACGCGTTCGGAAGCGCCGAGCGCGGCGCCTCCGCGCCCGGGTCCGGGCCGGTGGACGTGCCGCCCACGAGCGTCGCCTGCTGCTGCTGCTGTGGGCCCCCTGCTGGTGGCGGGACGAAGACGTAGCCTGTCGCGCGATCGATGGTGCGCGTGAGGTTCAGCATCGAGTGCTTGTCCTGTTACGGGATGGGGGGGGTGAGCGCGTACTTGAAGCGTTGTGCTGGACAGGTCGCAGCGAGCGCACCTCTACGGCGAGCGTCTCGAAGCCCACGAGACCAAAGTCCTCTATCAGCTCACAGATTGCCATG
>Ga0137394_10000360_pt1 | contig 31702 bp, 29 predicted proteins | sample czobulk116metaG_FD_108278 | JGI IMG/M metagenome (GOLD analysis project Ga0137394, IMG submission 108278) | Vadose zone soil microbial communities from Angelo Coast Range Reserve, California, USA - czobulk1.16 metaG | ecosystem: Environmental > Terrestrial > Soil > Vadose zone | place: USA... | reverse complement strand
GTAGGCGCGCCAGCCGCCGTACTGCGTGATCTCGCGCTGTCCCTCGCAGAGCATCGGCTCACCGAGGACTCCCAGGATTTCCTCGCCGTCGGAGAGCGTGACCTTGCCGATGCAGAGGCCCGGCGGCTCCCGCATCAGGATCTGCGCGAGGCCCTCGGGAGAGACCGCCCAGACTTCGAGGGCGATCGACGCACCTCCCGAGACGACCCGGATCATGGCCGGGTGGCGGTCGTTGATGGACCACAGCCGGTAGACGGGGGCCGTGGTGGCATCGCGAAGGAAGGTTGCTTTCGCCTCGAGCATGTTGGCGTTGAGCTCGAGGCCCCGCATGAGGGTGCCGTTGACCGCGAGCTTCACGACCGTCCCCACGGGCTGACGATAGCTGCAGGCCGCCGTCGACGCAAGGGCTGGCCCTTGCGCCAACGCCGTGCTTGACAAGGTGTCCCCGGACGCTCAGTCTCTGGCCGGGCGCGTGCCCGGCTTCTCATTGAAAGGAGGCCTGCTCATGGCCACGAGCGTCGCGGTGTCAGGCATGGAAGGGGTCAGGAAGGCCAGGGGCTGGCTCCTCGGCCTCGGCATCGTCCTCATCCTGGTCGGCACGCTGGCCCTGGGCGCCGCCGTTTTCGCCACCATCGCGTCGGTGATCTTCTTCGGCTGGCTGCTCCTCGTCGCAGGGGCCATCGAGGTCGGCTATGCCTTCAGCCAGCCGAAGTGGGGCGGCCTCATCCTCCACGTGGTCAACGGCGTGCTGGGCGTGGTGGCGGGCTTCATCCTCGTGCTGCATCCGGCGGCGGGCGCGCTCGCCCTCACCCTCCTCATGGCGATGTTCTTCATGATCGCGGGTCTCTTCCGCATCGTCACGGCCTTGCTGATGCGCTACCCGCACTGGGGGTGGGTGCTCCTGAACGGCCTCATCACCTTCGTGCTCGGTGTGCTGATCTGGAGGCAGATGCCGGGCGCCGCCCTCTGGATCATCGGGATGTTCGTGGGCATAGACCTGATCTTCGTTGGATGGTCCTGGGTCATGCTCGCCCTCGCCCTCAGGAACGAGCCGCGCCAGGCCTAGGGAGACGCCCCGTCAGCCTGTGACGAGCCCCGTCGGGCAGCGGACGCCGGTGCCGCCGCCACCGCAATAACCCCACGGGTTCTTGGCAAGGTATTGCTGGTGGTAGTCCTCGGCGTAGTAGAACTCGGTCGCGGGGCAAATCTCCGTGGTGATGTTCTTGTAGCCCGCCTTGCTGAGCACGCGCTGGTAGGCGTCGCGCGAGGCGAGGGCCGCCTTCTGCTGCGCGTCGCCGTGCGTATAGATCGCCGAGCGGTACTGGGTGCCCACGTCGTTGCCCTGGCGCATGCCCTGGGTTGGATCATGGCTCTCCCAGAAGACGCGCAGCAGGTCCTCGTACGAGATCTTGGCGGGGTCGAACACGACGCGCACCGCTTCGGTGTGGCCCGTCATCCCGCTGCAGACTTCTTCGTAGGTCGGATTGGGCGTGATGCCGCCCGCATAGCCGACGGACGTCGAGTAGACGCCCGGGAGCTCCCAGAACTTTCGCTCCTCGCCCCAGAAGCAGCCCATGCCGAACGTGGCGAGCTCCATGCCCGCGGGGAACGGAGGACTGAGGCGCGCCCCCGAGACGAAGTGCTTCTCGGGAACGGGCATGGCCGTGGTGCGGCCGGGGAGCGCTTCTTCCTTCGTGATCATCGAGACTTTGTGCAAACCAAACATGGCCCCGCCTCCTTAGCAGATTGCTGAAAAAGGCAATCTGCGGCGTCTTCATCGTTGCTCTAGAGGACGACCTTCTTGTCGCGGAGCTCCTGGATCCTCGCCGGCGTGAAGCCGCAGGCGGCCAGGATCTCGTCGGTGTGCTGGCCGCGCAGCGGCGCGGCGCTCCTGACCCCGGGGGCCATGCGCGAGAACTTCAGCGGCGTCCCCACCACGGGAATCTCGCCGAGGCGCGGATGGGTCACGCGCTGCACGATGCCGCGCTCGATCGTCTGTGGATCGTTCATCACCTGGTCCACGGTGTTGACGGGGGTCGCGGGCACGTCCGCCTCCGCGAGGATCTTCAGGAGCTCCTCGCGGTCCCGGTCGCCGATCACCTGCTCGAGCATCGTCTCCAGCTCCACCCGGTTCTTCACCCGCTGCTGGTTGACGGCGAACTTCGGATCGGTGGCGAGCTCGCCGAGGCCGAGGGCGCGGACGAGCTTGATCCAGAAGCGATCGTTGGCGGCGGCCACGAAGATCCACTGGCCGTCACGGCACTTGAAGTTCCGGTAGGGCGACAGCGACGGGTGCCCGGAGCCCAGCGCTTTCGGCACGGCGCCCGTGAGCAGGTAGCCCTCGGCGTGAAAGGCGAGCAGGCTCACCGCCGTCTCGAGGAGGGACCCGTCCACGCGCTGTCCGAGCCCGGTCTTGGCGCGCTGGATGAGCGCGGTGCAGACGCCGAGGGCGCACAGGATGCCCGTCGAGAGGTCGAGGAAGGAGACGCCGGCCCGCACGGGCTGCCCGTCCGGCTCGCCCGTGATGGACATGATGCCGCTGAAGGCCTGCATGAGCGCCTCGTATCCCGGGCTGTCCTTGCGGGGGCCGGTGCGACCGAAGGCGGAGACGGAGCAGTAGATGAGCCGCGGATTGATCTTCGCGAGGGCGTCATAGCCGAGGCCGAAGCTTTCCATGGTTCCCGTGCGGAAGTTCTCGATGAGGACGTCGGCGTCGCGGACGAGCGCCGTGACCACCTCCACTCCCTCGGGCGCCTTGAGGTCGAGGGCCATGCCGCGCTTGTTGCGGTTGAAGAGAAGATAGGCCGCGGCCTCCCCGTCCTTGTGCGGGGGCCAGGTGCGGGACTCGTCGCCGCTGCCCGTGTCCTCCACCTTGACGACGTCCGCTCCCAGATCGGAGAGGAGGGCGCCGCACCAGGGGCCGGCGATGACGCGCGAGAGATCGATGACGCGAATGCCGTCGAGGGCGAGCAGGTCGGGAGTCATGGACGCTATGATACCGCAGCGCCGGGACCTTCAGTCCCGCCGTCTTGACCCGCTACGGGAAAGCCCGTAGTGTCCGGCGCAGACCCATGACGGACAGCGATCGCCAGTTCTATCTGCGGGTCTTCTGGGTGGCCGCCGCCGCGCTCCTGGCCCTCGGGCTCTTCGAGGTCCTGCGTCCCTTCTTCGAGTCCATCGTGTGGGCGGCGCTCCTCGCCTTTCTCCTCAAGCCCGTCAACGATCGTCTCACGCGAAAGCTCGATGGCCGCCGCGGCGTGGCGGCCATTGCCCTGACCGTGGCGGGTTTCCTCTTCGTGCTCGCCCCCATCGGCATGCTCGCGGTGGTCTTCGGACGGCAGGCCGCCGACCTCATCGGACACCTGCAGGCCCTGGCCGAGCGGTACAAGGTCTCGCAGACGAGCGATATCTTGAATCTGCCCATCGTCCACCGCCTCCTCGTCTGGCTCAACGATTTCCTTCCCGTGGACACCACGCAGCTCCAGGCCGCGGCCATCGACGCCACCAAGAGCCTCCTCGGCCTCTTCGTCACCACGAGCGGCAGTCTCTTCGCGAGCGCCCTCGGCACCCTCTTCAACATGCTCATGACGCTCTTCCTGATCTTCTTCTTCCTGCGCGACTGGAATGAGATGGTCGCCGCCACCCTGCGCCTGGTTCCCCTCGACCCGCGCCGCAAAGAGAGCCTCGGCGCGCACATCGGCGCCGTCACGCGCGGGGTCGCCCTGGGCTCCATGGTCACGGCCGCCGTCCAGGGCGCGCTCGTCGGCGTCGCCTTCCTGCTCGTGGGCCTGCCCTCGGTGGTGGTCTTCGGCGTGCTCGGCGCGTTGGCCGCGCTCCTGCCCGTACCGGGCACGGCGGCGGTGTGGGTGCCCGCGGCCATCGTCCTCTTTGCTCAGGGCCGGATGGGCGCGGCCGTGTTCATGCTGCTCTGGGGCGGCCTCGTGGTCGTGGGCATGTCCGACAGCTTCATCCGACCCGCCTTCGTGTCGGGACAGGCAGAGATGTCGACGCTGCCCGTCTTCCTGGGGCTCATGGGCGGGATCGCCGCCTTCGGCGCGGTGGGGATCGTGGTGGGGCCCGTGCTCGTGGCCATCGCCCTCGCCTTGCTCCGTTTTGCCGCGGAGGCAGGGGTCGCGGGACGGCCTGAGGGCATCTGACCCTCAGCCCGTCGTGCGGAGAATCGCGACGGCTCGGCTGAGCGCGGTCAACTTCGCCTCGGCGACCTGGCCGGAGGCGACCGGATTGTCGGCACAGGTGGCGAACCCGCAGTCCGGAGTGAGCAGGACACGCTCGCGGCCATCAGTAGCTGACGCAGGGGCTCCCGTCGGAGAGGAACTCCACCAGCTTGGCTCCGCCCACGATGGTCGCGCCGGCCACGAGATTGTTCTCGTCGAGCTTGCGCTTCTTGAAGCACGGCGAGCAGACGTACATCGTTCCTCCCGCCTTGACGAAATTCTCCATGAGCTCCTTGAGGGGAGCGAAGCCCTCCTCGTGGATGCCCTCGGCCCCGCCCTTCGGGGCCAGCCGGACGCCCTCCACGCTCAGAAACACCAGCGTCTCCTTGCCCGAGCCCACCGCGGCATTCGCGACCACGAAGCCGACGGTGGCCTTGTCCGTATTGTCGTTGGAGTGCGTGATGCTGACGCAGAACTTGCTCGCCATGGCTCAGTTCTCCTTGCGTTTGATGAGGTAGACGGGATGCAGCTGGGAGACGAGAGTATGCCCCACCATGCGGCACCAGGCCGGAATGTCCGCCGGCGCCCCAGGATCGAGCGCCGTCAGCTTCAAGACCTGGCCCGGCCGCATGGCGTGAAGCCGTCGGCGCAGCTCGAGCACGAGCTCGCCGCAACCGAGGTCGCCAGCATTCCACTCGGGGCCCGGGTCAGTCACGGCCGCGTCCCAGCATATCTGCGATCTTCTCTCGGAAGGCCGGCGTTGAAATCGAAGCCACGACTATGCCACGAACGTACCTCCTTAGATGTGCTGAGCGCGTCCGAAATGGCTGCTGCAGGGCCCGGACGGGCATTTCATCGCGATGGGCAGAGGCTATGCCTATGCACGATGCGTGGGATCATCGCGTTCGCCAATGAGAGGCGGTTGACAGTCCCCCGTTCTGGGCCGATAGTCGGGCAACCCCGCGCTTGGGAAGTCCGCTTCGAGAGGAGGAGTCGGCATGGTCGAACGAAGGGCATTTCTCACTCGATCGGCAGCGGGGCTGGCGGGCATCCTTGCCTCGCGCCGGGCTCCCGCGCTCGCCCAGACGGTACGTCTCCACCTCCTCCACCGCGTGGACTTCATCCCCCAGGGCGAGGCCGAGCTCAAGCGGCAGCTCGCCGACTACGGCCGCCAGATGAAGGTGGACGTCGTGCTCGAGACCATCAACGAGAACGACCTCCAGACGCGGATCACCTCGGCCATCCAGTCGGGCGCGGGCCCCGACATCGTCCAGATGCTCCACAACTGGCCGCACCTGTATGCGGGCGGCCTCGTCGACATGACGGACCTGTGCGACTGGAAGCAGCGCGATCAGGGGAAGTTCTACCCGCAATCCGAGGCCGCCACCCGCGATGGAAGCCGTTGGCTGGGCCTCCCTCACTGCATTACCCCCGCCCTCATCAACTACCGCAAGTCCTGGTTTGCCGAGGCGGGAGCGACCGCGCCGCCCAAGACCCTGGACGAGTATCGGAAGCTCGGCGCCACCCTCAAGAAGAAGGGCAAGCCCTTCGGCCAGACGCTCGGCCACACCGTCAACGACGCGCCCGGCTGGTCGTATCCGCTGACGTGGACGTTTGGCGGCGCGGAGACCGACAAGACGGGCAAGAAGGTCGTGCTGAACTCGAAGAACACGATCGAGGCGATCAAGTGGATGACGGCCTTCTGGAAGGAAGCCTGCGACGAGGGCGGCCTTGCCTGGGACGACACGACCAACAACCGCGCCTTTCACGCCGGCGAGATCGCCGCCACCCTCAACGGCGGCAGCATCTACGTGCTGGCGCGGCGCCGGCTCGACATCAAGGACGAGAAGGGCCAGCCCCTCTGGCCCGACATCGGACACTTCCGCTATCCCGACGGCCCCCACGGCCCCACGCCGACCTACCACGTGACGTACGCGAGCACGATCATGAAGCACTCGAAGAACGTGGAGGCCGCCAAGGAGCTCCTCAAGTGGGTCCATTCGAAGGAGCAGTTCGGCAAGTGGTTCGAGCTCGAGGGCGGGTACGCCACGGGCGCCAATCCCGTCTGGGAAGGGCACAAGATGTGGACCGAGGTGGACGAGGCGATGCGGCCCTTCAAGACGGCTGCCCAGGGCGCCCGCGCCCTTGGCTACGCGGGGCCGCCCTCGGCCAAGGCCACCCTCGTCTACACCAAGTACATCATCACCGACATGTACGCCAAGGCGGTGCAGGGACTGACGCCCGAGGACGCCGTCCGCTGGGCGGAGGGTGAGCTCAAGCGCGTCTACGAGGCGTGATCTCGTCTACCCGACAGCGATGGGGCGCCCGTCGACGGCGGTGGGGCCGATGCCCGCCACCGTGGTCCGGCGCATCACGCGAAGTCGCCGTCGTCCAGCGGCTTCGAGAGATCGAGCCCGGTCACGCGCGCGACGAAGTCTCCCTGCACCGGCGTGCCGAGGATTCCCATGTCACATCTCCTCTTCCCTGAAGACGGTGCCCAGCACGGGATGCGGCCCCACGGGAAGCGAGACACGCCGACGGCGCGAAAGCTCTACCGCGATCGGGCCCTCATTCTGAACGGAGTCGATCTCGACGGCAAGGCGCATGGGGGAGCCGCGCCAGGAAAAGACGAGCTCGCCGCGCGGCCCCTCGGCGGCGGTGCCTTGCAGCACGGTCTTCCATTGAGCCATGGCCCGCTCGACGGACTGACAGCGCATCCTCAATCCCAGGATCGTCACGGGCGGCGGCGCGCCGGGCACACCGCGCGGGGGAACCATGGGGCGGGAGCCGGCATGCGGCGGCCCCGGCTCGGCGAACTGGACCACGATGCCGAGGGCCTGCTTGGGGTGGAGAAAGGCCTCTTTCCACTCCGGATCGGAGTCGTCGCGGCCGATGATGTCGTAGCCGGCGGACTCCGCGCGGGCGCAGGCCTCCGCGACGCTCGGCACCTTGAAGGTGACGTGATGGAAGCCCGCGCCTCGCTCGGAGAGAAAGCGATGGAGAAAGCCCGACGGCCCCGCGGGCTCCATGATCTCGATCGATCCGCCGCCCTCGAAGCGATAGGTGCCCCAGGTGAAGACGCCCGAGGGCTGGCCCGCGTCCGGCACGCCGCCCAGCTCGCCGGAGAGAAACGATGCGGCATCGGCCATCCTGGGCATCGCGATGGCGATGTGATCGAAGAGGACGCGATCCACCCGGCTCATCGGGTGAAGACTTCGGTCGCCGCCTCCAGGGCCCGGTCTATGCCCTCTGCGCTTACGTCGAGATGGGTGACCGCACGGATGGTCCGCTGACCCATGGCGCCCACGCGGATGCCTCGCGAGAGGAGGCGCTCCACGGCGGCGGGAGCGCCGATGGAGCCGGTCAGGTCGAAGAAGACGATATTGGTCTCGATCGTCGTGGGATCGAGCGAGATTCCCGGCAGGGTAGCCAGCCCTTCAGCCAGTCGCTTCGCGTTGGCATGGTCGTCGGCCAGCCGGTCAATCATTCCGGTTGGGCCGGGTCGCAGCGCCACCAGCCCGGCCGCGGCGAGGACCCCTGCCTGGCGCATGGCCCCGCCCATCTGCTGCTTGCAGCGCCACGCCTCCGCGATGAACTCCCGTGAGCCCGCGATGGCCGCGCCCACCGGCGCCCCCAGGCCCTTGGTGAAATCGATCCAGGCCGAGTCGAAGGGCGCCGCCCACTGCTGGGCGGAGATGCCGCTCGCCACCACCGCGTTCATCAGGCGCGCGCCGTCCATGTGCGTGCTGAGCCCGCGGCGCCGCGCGACGTCGACCACCGCGCGGATCTTCTCGAGCGGCCACACGGAGCCGCCGCCCAGATTGGAGGTCTGCTCCACCCAGAGGAGGCGGCTGCGCGGCATGTGGCGGTTGTCCGGACGGATGGCCGCCTCGACGGCCGCGAAGTCGAACTGACCACGCGGGCCGTCGAGGCCCTGCACGTTGATGCCCGCCAGCGCGGCCGGCCCGCCCGTCTCGAAATGGATGGGATGCGCGGTGCGATGGGCGAGCATCTCATCGCCGTGGCGGCAGTGCACGCGCATGGCGATCTCGTTGCACATGGTGCCCGAGGGCAGAAAGAGCGCCACCTCCTTGCCCAGGAGCTCGGCGACCATGTCCTGCAGGAGATTGACCGTCGGGTCCTCGTGCTTCTGCTCGTCGCCCACCTCCGCCTCGCACATGAAGCGGCGCATCTCGGCGGTGGGCTTGGTCACCGTGTCGCTGTAGAGGTCGACCTCGATCGCCATCGCGCCCCCTATTGCATCGGGGAGAAGGCCGACGGCATGACGATCTTGGTCGCCTGGGTGAGCAGGCTGTCCGCTCCGCCGCCCGGCGGCCACAGGCCCTCGGCCACCGCCTTCTTCCGCGTGGCCACGCGCGCGTCCAGGGTCGGATAGGGCCAGATGTGGATGAACTTGTTCGCGGTGCCGAATTCGACGTGGCCGACGAGGGCCACCGGCGAGAGCCCGAGACGGCCGGGCAGCTTGGCTTCCCAGCGCTTCATCGTGTCCGGCAGCGTCCCCGCCCTGAACGTGTAGTAGCGAAACTCGTAGTAGGGGCCGTACGTGCCGGGCTTGGGCTCGGGGGCGAAGGGGAAGGGCACCACGATCTCCACGGACATCGTCGTGATGAACTCCTGGATCTTGGGCGGCCAGTTCGCGTCCTTGGCGGCGGCCGCGCGCACCTTGGCCCGATCGTCCACGCTCTCGTACTTCCAGATGTGGATGATCTCGTTGAGCGGCCCGATCTCCGTGTGGAAGAAGGCCGCGAGCTCCGAGTATTTCTTGCGGTGCTCGTAGGCCTCGCCGTAGCGCTTCTCGACCTCGCCGAGGCTGCCGACCTTGACGCCGTAGGTGCGGATCTCGTAAATCATGAAGGGCTCCTTTCTTGGGTGGGAACCTAGGGAAGCAGGCCGATCTCGCGGAAGAAGCGACGAGCGCCTGGATGGATGAGCTCGGGACGGGGGGCGCCCGCCACGGTATTGGCCGCGGTCGTCTCGTGCCCCTGGGGCAGCTTGGCGGCGATCATCGCCTCGCCGCGGTGAAGGGCGCGGGCGAGACGATACGCGGTGTCTTCGGCCAGCGTGGGCGAGGCGAGGATGAAGCTCCACGAGCCCACCGACACGATGGGCTCGCCCTGGCCCGGGTAGGCGCCCGCAGGAATGGTCAAGGTCTTGAGGAAAGCGTGCTTGGCCTGGATGCGCGCGCGCTCGCTCGGAGTGGGGGCGATGAAGCGAGCGCCCGGGGCGCCGCGCGCGACGGCGGCGAATCCAGGCCATCCCGCGCCGCCACCCCAGAGGGCGGCCGCGCGGCCATCGCCGACCATGGCGGGCCCGTCGCCCGCCTGATCGAGGTAGACCGACTGGAAATCGCGCTCCATATCCAGCCCGAGCCCGTCCAGCACATAGCGGGCGAGGACCACGAGACCGGATCCGCGGGCGCCCCAGGCCACGGTCTTGCCCTTGAGATCGGCGATGGTCCGGTAGGGCTGATCGCCGCGGACCACGAACATCCCCGGCGTGGTGTACATGGCCACGAGGATCTGAAGGCGCGCGGGCGGACGGCCGATGCCGCTGAGCGCCTCGTGAGCGACCTCGCCCTGGACCAGCGCCAGATCGAGCTGGCCCGCCTCGAGGAGCGGCACGTTCTCGGTGGAGCCCTTGGTGTTTCGCGCACGCACCTCGAGCGAGGGATCGGTGGCGTGGATGGTCTCGGCCACCGCCTGGCCATAGACGGGAAAGCCGCCGCCCGGCGTGGCCGTGCCCAGGGTGACCGTGGTCCGCTGCTCCTCGGCTCGGGCCAGGCCCATGGCGAAGAGGATGGTGGCGGCCGCCCCGAACCATTTCATCATCGGCCAAACCGCTTCATCATCGAATTGTCTCACGCCCGAGATTCACCAGGCGCTCCGCCACCCTCTTCAGGAGCCGCCAGGCCGGCTCGTGGCTCCGGGTCGCCTCGGGATCGTCGAGGTAGGTGTCGAGCAGCACGTACGGCGCGCCCATGGTTTCGAGCTCCCGGAGGTCGCCGCGCACCTGCTCGAGGCTGCCCTGGCCCGCGCTGCGCGTATCTTCGGGCATCGGCCCATCCGAGAGCTGCAGCTTGATCCGCGGGCAGAGCGGGGGCACCGGTCTGTCCTCCTTCTGGGCGATCTCCTTGAGCCTGGGCAGCCCCGCGTCCCGCAGCCAGTCCACGCGCACCCTGATCGGGTGCCAGGCGTCGCCGTGGAGCACCGCGCGCCGGAGCGCGCCCTCGCTGGCGCCGCCGACCCAGATGGGCGGGTGGGGGGCGCGGAGCGGCCGGGGAGACGTGTGAACGCCCTGGAAGCGGACGAAGCGCCCCTCGTAGCTCGCCACGTCCTGGGTCCAGCAGGCCTTGATCGCGCTCAGATAGTCATTGGTCATGGCCCCCCGCTTGTCGAAGGGAAGGCCTAGCGCCTCGAACTCCTGCTTCGCCCATCCCACGCCGATCCCGAAGATGAACCGCCCGCCCGAGAGCTGGTCCACCACGGCAGTGGCGCGCGCCGTCTCGAGCGGATGGCGATAGGGGACGATGATGACCGTGGTGCCCAGCTCCACTCGCTTCGTCACCCCCGCGAGCCAGCCGAGCACGGTCAGGGGCTCGTAGAAGGGCGCGGGATAGCGGCCGGCGACGTCGGGCGTGACGGCCACGTGGTCTGAGGTCATGAGCAGGTGATAGCCCAGCTCCTCGACGAGGCGCGCCCACGAGAGCAAGGCCTCCGGGGTGGCGCCGGGGCCGAAATTGATGAGGTTGACGCCGACCTTCATGAAATCGCCTGCGCCAGTCCCGCGACCACCGTCAGGCTCGGCAGGTGCTTCAGAGCGTCGGGGGCGATCTTGATCTTCGATGACCGGCTGCCGCCACCCAGGATGACGTAGTCGAGCGACATGATCCTCTCGTCGACGTAGACGGGCAGGTCGGCAGGCAGGGCGAGGAGCGTCACGCCGCCGATCATCATGCCGGTGAGGGCCTGGGTCTCCTCGGAGGTGGCGAAGGAGACACGCGAGGCGCCGAGGAGCTTGCGCACCGTGTGGTTGACGTCGAGGCGCGTGGTGGCGAGGACGAGACAGGCGCAGTACTGCCTGGGCTCCTTCTTCGAGGCCACGATGATCGTGTTGCCCGAGTGGTCGAGAGGGATGCCGTACTTCTCGCAGAAGGCCGCCGTGTCTGCGAAGTCGGGGTCGATCCGCATCAGCTCGAAAGGCACGCCCAGCTCCTCGAGGCTGGCCGCGACCTTCCTCTCGACTTCGGCGTCGTCGCTCATGGAGGGGACGGGAGGGGGCTCAGGCGGGGGCGGGAGCGGGCTCGATCTCGACGAGGCAGGTGTTGTACGTCGGGGCTCCCGCCGGGGTCGCGCGGTCCTCCGTCAGGACATTGGCGCAGCCCCGCGTGTCCGTTCCGGAGGCGGCGGGAGTGAACCACGCCCCCTCCTTGACGGAGACGACGCCGCGGGCGATACGGTCGGTCACGCGCGCGGGGAGAACGGTCGCGCCGCGCTGATTGAAGACGCGCACCGGCTGGCCGTGCTCGATGCCACGCGCGGCCGCGTCGTCGGGATGGATCCACACGTCCTGCGCGTCCGCCCGGGCGAGAATGTCCTGGTTGTCGTGAATCGAGTGCGTGCGCGCCCGCGACTTGGGCGAGATCAGCTCGAGGGGATAGCGCGGGTCGCCCGCGTGAGGCGGGATCCAGGTGGGGATGGCGGGAATCCGGCCGAGACCGTAGGGGTCGGGGTCGGCCGCGATCGACATCGAGTAGATCTCGATCTTCCCCGACGGCGTCGAGAAGGGATGCCGGGCGGGATCGCGGACCTCTCGCGCGAAGGCCACGGCTTCCTCCGGAGCGGGCAGGCGGGCCAGCCCGTGCTCGCGGAAGGCGTCGAAGTCGTCGATGTCGGTGCCCGCGCAGACCTCCCGCAGCCACTCGATGTCATCCGGTCGCTTGTAGCTGTGGAGTCCCAGGCGCTTGGCGAGGTCCGCGCAGATGTCGACATCGTTGCGGCACTCGTACATGGGCTTGATGGCCTGACGCATGAAGATCGCGTAGTGGCCCGTCCCGCTCCACGGCGTGTGAATATCGTTCCGCTCCCAGAACGTGGTGGCGGGCAGGACGATGTCGGCGTAGCGCGCCGTCGGGGTCAGGAAGTGTTCGTGGGCGACCATGAACTCGAGACGCTCGAGCCCGGCCGTGATCTTGTTGACGTTGGGACACTGGTTGGCCAGATCGCCGCAGGCGGAGTAGACCATCTTGATATCGGCGGGATAGCCACCGGCACGGCCGCGCGCGAGCAGATCGGCGAGCAGCGTCGAGGCCACGCGCGCGTTGACGGGGTTGGGCGGCGCGCCCTGGCGCTTGATGCCGTGGAACTGCGCGCCGCCGCTGCAGCCGGAATTGCCGCCGGGGATGCCGACATTGCCGGTGATCGCGCAGAGCGCGTAGGCCGCGCGGTGGAACTGCTCGCCGTACCCCGTGCGTCCCGGCGCGTAGCCGCAGTGGAGGGCGGCGGGCTTCATCGTGGCGAACTCGCGCGCGAGCCTTCGCATCGTCTCGGCGGGGACGCCGGTAAGGGGCGCCGCCCACTCCGGCGTCTTCACCACGCCGTCGGAAAGACCGAGCAGATACGAGCGGTAGGACGAGGCCGGCGGTGCGCCCTCCGGGAGGTGCGCCTCGTCGAAGCCGAGGACCAGCCGATCGAGGAAGGCCTGATCCTGCAGCCCTTCGCTCACGATGACCTGCGCCATCGCGATGAGCATGGCCGCATCGGTGCCGGGGCGAATGGGCACGTGCTCGTCGGCCATCTTCACGCTCGTCCGCGTCGCCCGCGGATCGATGGTGACCATGCGGACGCCCTGCTCGCGCGCCCAGTGGACATACTGGGGCGAGTTGGTCCCGAAGGTGCCGTCGGCGGGGCTCCAGCCCCAGAGGATCATGAGCCGCGAGTTGACGTAGTCGGTGGGCTCGCGTCCCGAGAACTTGCAGTCCGCCTTCGGGCCGTAGGTGTGGCGGAGGGCGAAGATCTCCGCCTCGTTCGAGAGGCTCGACCAGAGCTCGGTGCAGCCTCCAAAAAGGTGAAGCAGGCGCTGGACCACGGCGCGATTGTGGATCACCGCCGTGCTCCCGGTGCGCGAGCAGTCGAGGATGGCGGCGGGGCCGTAGGTATCACGGATACGCAGCATCTGGGCCGCCACCTCGTCGAGCGCCTCGTCCCACGAGACGCGCTCGTAGGCGCCCGAGCCCTTCGGGCCCACGCGGCGCAGCGGATGGCGCAGCCGGTCGGGGTGATTGATGCGCTCGGCGGCGCCGAAGCCGCGCACGCAGGCGGTCAGCGGCGGCATCTCGGGCGTCCAGCGCCGCGGATCGGTGCTGATGCGCACGATCTGGCTGTCCTTGACGTGCGCGTTGACCACGCAGCGTCCCCCGCAATTGTGGGCGCAGGTGCTCGTGACCACTTCTTCGCCCGGGGCGCCGGCCTTGCGCGGGGTTTCGTAGACGGTCCGTGGCTTCATGGGCGGCTCAGTTGAAGACCACCACGCCCCGGGCGACCTGGCCGGAGATCAGCGCCTTGAAGCCCTCGTTGATCTCCTCCAACTTGTAGGTCCGGCTCACGAGCTGGTCGAGCTTGAGCCGGCCGTCGAGGTAGAGCTCCACGAGCCGAGGGAAATCGATGGACGGCCGCACGGAGCCGTACATGGTGCCCTTGAGGGTCTTCTCCTGGAGCGCCATCATGTACGGCGTGATCGGCGCGCGCACGGCCATGGCGGCCATGCCGACGATGACGGCGATGCCGCCGGGCCGGATGGCATCCAGGATCTGCAGCGTGGTCTGCTCGCCGCCGATGGCATCGAAGGCATAGTCGACCCCGCGCCCCTCGGTCAGCTCGCGCACGCGCTCGACGACGTTGTCCTGCTTGGCGTTCAGGGTGTGGGTGGCCCCGAACTCCTTCGCGTAGCCGAGCTTGCTGTCCAGGAGATCCGCGGCCACGATCATGCCCGCGCCGGCCAGCCGCGCGCCCTGCACGACGTTGAGCCCCACGCCGCCGCAGCCGATGACGAGCACCGAGGCGCCGGCCTCCACACGCGCGCAGGAGGTGACGGCGCCCACGCCCGTGGGCACGCAGCAGCCCACCAGGGCGGCCTGGGGCCACGGCATCTCCTTGCGGATGGGCACGAGCATCTCGGCGGGGCACACGACGAGCTCGGAGAAGGTGCCGATGCGCGCCATCTGGTTGATGTTCTGGCCCTGGCGGCGAAGGCGGTGGCTGCCGTCGAGCATGGCGAAGCGCGCGCTCTTGTGCCCGTCGCAGAGAATGGAGCGCCCCAGCGAGCAGTAGAGGCAGCGGCCGCACTGTGGCCGGAACGAGAAGATGACGTGATCGCCGGGCTTGACGTTGGCCACGCCCGCGCCCACTTCCTCCACGATGCCCGCCGCCTCGTGACCAAGGGCCATGGGCAAGGGCAGCGGCCAGTCGCCGTTCATGATGTGCCAGTCGCTGTGGCAGATGCCCGCGGCCTTGACGCGCACGCGCGCCTCACCGGACTGCGGTCCCTGCTGCTCGACCTCCACCACCTGGAGCGGCGTGTTCGCCTCGTAGAGAATGGCGGCCTTCATGGTCGAGCCCTCCTCAGGACTTCCGAGCCGCGCGCATGGCAGCCCAGATCTTCTGCGGGGTGAGGGGCAGATCCACGTGCGCGACGCCGAGCGGGGCGAGGGCGTCCATCACCGCGTTGGCGATGGCGGGCGTGGAGCCGATGGTCGCGGCCTCGCCGATGCCCTTGACGCCCAGCGGAGTGCGCGGCGAGTGCGTGCGCGTGTGGTCGTTGTCGAAGGAGATGAGATCGATGGTCTTGGGCAGCGCATAGTCCATGAGGCTCGAGGACAGAAGCTGGCCCCCCTCGTCGAACGCCGCCTCCTCCCAGAGCGCCTGACCGATGCCCTGGGCGAGGCCGCCGTGGACCTGCCCCTGGACGAGCAGCGGATTGATGAGGAACCCCGCATCGTCCACCGACATGTAGCGGAGGAGGCGAGGCTGGCCGGTGTCCTTGTCGACCTCGACCATGGCCACGTGAGCGCCGAACGGGAAGAGCATACCGGTGCCGGCCTTGATGTCTTCCTGGGATGACAGGCTCCCCTTGGCCACGGCGGCGACCTGCTGCCAGGTGACGGATCGGTCAGGCACGCCCCGCACGGTGAACTTACCGTCGGCCAGCACGAGGTCGGGGGCCGCTGCCTCGAGCAGGTTGGCCGCGACCTGGTGCGCCTTCTCGCGCACCTTCGTCGCATTGCCGAGGGCGTGCATGCCGCCGCGCGCGGCCGAGCGGCTGCCAAAGGTGCCGACGCCGTTCCTGATCAATTCCGTGTCGCCCTGGACCACCTTGACCATCTCCATGGGGATCTGCAGCTCGTCGGCCACGAGCTGGGCAAAGGCCGTCTCGTGCCCCTGGCCATGGGAGGCCGAGCCCGTGAGCACGGTGACGCGGCCGTCGTCGGCCACCACCAGGTCGGAGACCTCGTCTTCCTCGAAGCCGCAGATCTCCACATAGGAGGCGAGCCCGATCCCGACGAGACGGCCCTTGGCGCGGGCCGCTTCCTGCTCCTTGCGGAGCGCGGGATAGCCCGACTTGCCGAGGGCGTGATCGAGGGCGCGGGCATATTCCCCGCTGTCATAGGAATTGCCGAGCGCCGTGTCGTAGGGGAACCTGTCCGGCGGGATGAAGTTGCGCTTGCGCACGTCCGCCGGGTCCATCTTGAGCCGGGCTGCGAGCGTGTCCATGGCGCGCTCGATGAAGTAGGCGGCCTCGGGACGTCCCGCGCCACGGTACGGCACGGTGCCCATGGTATTGGTGAACCCGCAGACCACCTCGGCGCGCACAGCCTGGACGTCGTAGCAGCCGGTGATCATCTGCGCGCAGAGGATGGGCAGGAGGCAGCCGACCTGGTAGAGGCAGAAGCCGACATTGCCGGTGATCCTGACGTCCATGGCCAGGACGCGGCCCGTTTTGTCGGCCCCGATCTTCATCCAGCAGCGCATGTCGCGCCCATGGCCGGTGGCCTGCATGTCTTCGCGCCGCGTGGCTGCCCAGCGCACGGGGCGCTTGAGCCTTCGGGCGAGCATGGGCACCAGCGTGTCTTCCTGGTACACGGGCACCTTGGCGCCGAAGCCGCCGCCCACGCGCGCGGTCATGAGATGGACTTGCTCGGGCTTGAGCTTCAGACGCTCGGCGATCTGGTTGCGCATGCTGTGCGGGGTCTGCGTGTCGCCCCACATGGTGAGCTTCTGCGCCTTGTCGTCCCAGACGGCGCTGCAGGCGCGCGGCTCCATGCAGATCGGGAGCACGCGCTGGTTCATCATGTCGAGCTCGAGAACCACGTGCGCCTGCTTGAAGCCGGCCTCCACGCCGTCCTTCTCGATCTTGAACGAGACGGCGAGGTTGGAGCCGAGCTGGGGATAGAGCAGGGGCGCGCCCGGCTTGAGCGCTTCCTGCGCGTCGACCACGACGGGCAGCGGCTCGTAGTCGACCACGACCGCCTCCGCGGCGTCAGTGGCGGCCTGAGGCGACTCGGCGGCGACGACGGCGACGGGCTCGCCCACGTGGCGGACCCGTCCCTCGGCCAGGATCGTGTGGCCCTGGCGGTTCATGGTATGGAACATCTCCGGCGGTATCGGCGTGTGGATGACTCCGACCTCCGCATTGACGTCCGCGCCTGTGAGCACGGCGACCACACCGGGCATCTTCTTGGCCGCCGCGGCGTCGACGCGCTTGATGACGGCATGGGCATGGGGGCTGCGAGTGAAGGCGAGCCAGAGCGCTCCTTCGAGCCCGCGGCGCACGTCGTTGACGTACGGGTCGCTGCCCGTGATGAGCTTGGGGTCCTCGAGCCGCTTGAGGGGGCGGCCCACGTGCTGGATCGGCATGTATGAAGCCTCCGTGGAGCGTTTCTACGTTCGCAGCGTGCGACGGCGATCGTACCACGCGGTAACAATCCGCGACAGGATGCCTTCGGTTGATATAGGCTGGATGAGCCCCGCCCTCGCGGGGCTTCGTGCTGTTGAGACGCGCGATACGGACGAGCGGCACGCACAGGGAGGTGCGCTATTCGGACGGCGGCGGAGGCTTCCGTGGGCAGCCTGAGGCGCGATGTGCGCATCATCGGCCTCATCGGCTCGGCGCATTTCGTCAGCCACTTCTTCCAGCTCGCCCTGCCCCCGCTCTTCCCGCTCCTCCGCGAGTCGTTCGGCGTCTCCTACGTCGAGCTCGGGCTCCTGATGAGCCTCTTCTTCGCGGCCTCCGGGCTGGGACAGACGGGCGCGGGCTTCCTCGTGGACCATCTCGGCGCGCGGCGCGTCCTCCTCGGGGGCATGGCGCTCCTGTCGGGGGCGACGGCAGTAGCGGGGGTAGTGCCCGCCTTCTGGCTCCTGCTGCCCGTGGCCGTGCTCCTCGGCCTCGGCAACAGCGTCTTCCATCCCGCGGACTATTCCATCTTCAACAGCGCGGTCTCGCCGGAACGGCTTGGCCGCGCGTACGGCGTCCACGGCATCTTCGGCACCCTGGGCTGGGTGGCGGCGCCGACGGTCGTGGTCGGGCTGGCGCACGCCTTCAACTGGCGCGTGTCGCTCATCACCGTGGGGGCGGCCGGGCTGGCCGCCACCCTCGCCCTGTCGACGCAGCGCCGCACCCTCGATGACCGTGGCGGGCGCGAATCGAGGCGCGCGGCCCCCGTGCACGGCCTCGCGGGGAACATCGCCCTCCTCATGACCCCCTCCATCCTCGCGGCCTTCGCCTACTTCGCCCTGCTCGCGACCTCGCTCGTGGGCATCCAGACCTTTGCCGTCTCCGCCATGGTCCAGCTCTACGAGGCGCCACTGGGTCTCGCCACGGGAGCGCTCACCGGCTTTCTCCTCGGGTCGGCGGGCGGCATCTTCCTGGGCGCCGTTCTCGCGGATCGGACGAATCGGCATCACGTGGTGGCGGGGGGCGGCATGTTCCTGGGCGCCCTCACCACCCTGGTGGTGGCGAGCGGGGCGCCGCCCTTGGGCACGCTGCCCGTGATCATGGCGGTGGCCGGCTTCTTCATCGGCGGCACCTCGCCTTCGCGCGACATGCTGGTGCGCTCGGCCACGCCGCCCGGGGCCTCCGGGAAGGTCTACGGCTTCGTCTACTCCGGTCTCGATCTGGGCTCCGCGCTGACCCCCCTCTTCTTCGGCTGGCTGCTCGACCGCGGCGAGCCGCGGCTCGTCTTCGTGGTGGCGGCCGTCCTCATGGTGCTGACCATTGCCACCGTGCTGCAGGTGCGTCGCCGCGCCGTCCCCCGGACGGTGACCGCCTCCGCCCGCTGACCAGACCGGGTCGGCCTTGACAGCAGCGGAACACGGCTGACGTCATGCGTTGTCCTCGTGACGCGTGACGTGGAAAGTTTCTCGACAGAGACCTGGATCGAGTTTTCCCGCGCCCGCCGCGGAGCGGTGACGACTGGTCCCAGGCGCACGAGGCAAACGCGTGATTCTTCAAGGGCCGTCGTGGCGTCACACGATCGTCGCTGATCGATCACGGAAGTGACGGAAGACCGATTTCGAGCCGGGAGAAGATGGAACCGCTCTTGCCATGAAAACCCTCTCAGGCCGCGCGACGAGCTTCTCACTGTCGCGTTCCGGATCGGCCTCGAAGAGGGCATCACATGGACTGGCTCGCCACGACCCTCCGGCAATATCCCGAGGTCTCGATCTTCCTCGCCCTCGCCCTCGGCTACTGGATAGGCGGCCTCAGGATCGGAGCCTTCAGCCTCGGATCGGTCACGGGAACCCTGCTCGTGGGCGTCCTCATCGGGCAGATGCACGTCACCATCTCCGCCAACGTGAAGACGACCTTCTTCCTGATGTTCCTCTTTGCCGTGGGCTACGGCGCCGGTCCCGAGTTCTTTCGAGGCTTGAGGAACGAAGGGGTGTCCCAGGCGATCTTCGCGGCCGTGCAGTGCGTGGTCTCCCTCGTGGTCGTGTACGCGGTGGCGAAGGCCCTCGGCTACGACGTGGGCCAGGCCGCGGGCCTTCTCGCCGGCTCCCAGACCATCTCCGGGCTCCTCGGCACCGCCGCCGAGGCCATGAACAAGCTCGCGATCCCGGACGACGAGAAGAGGCGCCTGATCGACGCCATGCCCGTGGCCTATGCGGTCACGTACATCTTCGGCACGGCCGGGTCGGCCTGGATCCTGTCCTCGCTGGGGCCGAGGCTGGTGGGCGGCAACGTCGAGGCCGCCTGCAAGGAGTACGAGGCCACGATGGCTCGCCCGTCCCAATCCGCCGAGCTCAAGCTGGTGGCCCGGGGCCAGCCCGCGTCCTTGACCGACATGATTCTGGGCGTGGAGGCTGTCGGCCCGCATCCCGACACCGCCCTCCACCTGGGCGGAGAGAAGATGCGAGAGGGCAGGACCTTCGGCGCCCTTGCTCTTGCCCCGGAGGTCGACCGCACCGTCGCCGCCGGCGGGCCCGTGCTGACCCTCGTGGAGCCCCGCCGAGCCGGCCGCGGGGGCCCCGGCTCCGCCGGTCTCTCCCTCCGCATGTCCGACATCCTGTTCGTCGGGACCGGCGTCACCATCGGCGCCTTCGTGGGCGCGCTTGCCATCAAGGTCGGCGAGGTGCCCTTGAGCCTCAGCACGAGCGGCGGCGCGCTGATCGCGGGTCTCGTCTTCTCATGGCTCCGGTCCGTGCGCCCGTCCTTCGGGGGCGTGCCGGAGCCCATCCTCTGGATGATGAACTCGGTGGGCCTGAACATCTTCATGGCGGTGGTCGGCATCAACTCCGGCCCCGGATTCGTGGCCGGCCTCGGCGAAGCGGGCCTCAGCCTTTTTCTCGCAGGCATCCTGGTCACGGCGATACCCTTGCTCGTCGGTCTGCTCGTGGCCAGGTACGTGTTCCACTTCCACCCAGGCATCGCCCTCGGCTGCGTGGCGGGGGCGCGGACGACGGGAGCGGCGCTGGGGGCGGTGCAGGACGTGGTCAAGAGCAAGGTCCCCGCCCTCGGCTACACCGTCACCTACGCCGTGGGCAACACCCTCCTCACCATCTGGGGGATCGTGATCGTCATCCTCATGACCTAGGAATTACCGGGTCCTGACGGGGGTCTGGGGATCCTGACGGGGGTCTGGGGATCCCGACGGGGTCAGGCGATCCTCACGCCGTACTTCTCCAGGGTGTCGTTGCGAAGCGCGAGTCCGAGCCCCGGCGCCTCCGGCAGCGCCATGAAGCCGTTCACGATGGACGGGCGCTCGCGAAACAGCTCGAACCACAGGGGATCGCGAGTCGGGTCCGCGAAGGATTCCAGGATGAACCCGGTCGGACTGGCCGCCACCGCGTGGATGTGAATCTGCGGATCGTGATGGGCGGCCAGGGGCACTTGATAGAGCTCGGCCACCACGGCGGCCTTCCGCCACGTCGTCAGTCCTCCCGCCCAGGTCGAGTCGATGATCAGGTAGTCGACCAGCCCCTCGGCCAGCAGCGTGCGCAGGCCGAACGGGCTGTACTCCGTCTCCCCGGCCGCGATGGGGATGTTGACCTCCGCCTTCAGCCGCTCCAGGGTGTGACGCTCGTCGTACCAGGGCATCGGGTCTTCGAGCCAGAAAATGTCGTGCTCGGCGCAGAGCTTCGCCGCGCGCACCGCCGTCGGCAGATTCCACCCCTGGTTCGCGTCGAGCATGATGGCGACGTCGCCCCCGACCGCCTTCCGGATCCGGCCCACCCGCTCGGCGTCCGCCTCCGGGCTCAATCCTCCGACCTTGACCTTGATCGTGCGATACCCCTGCTCCACGTACATGGCCGCCTCGCGAACGAGGTCGTCGGGTCGCTCGCCGTCCCGATAGTAGAAGCCCGTGACATAAGCGGGCACCTGCTGCCGGAGGGCGCCGCCCAGCAATGCCCAGACGGGGCGACCGATTGCCTGGCCCTTGAGATCCCAGAGGGCGATGTCGATGGCGCTCATGGCCGTGACCAGGGGGCGCTGCTGCCGCGCGAGTGTGGGAATCCCGCGCACGCTCGTGTAGGTCAGGGCGAAGAGATCCTGCCAGATCCGCTCGGCGTCGAACGGATCCTGCCCCACCACGAGCGGCGTGATGGCGGTCAGGATGTCCTTCACGGTGCGCAGACCGTCCGCGCCCTGCTGGAAGAGGAACGGCCCATGGCCCTCGCCGATTCCCACGTGGCCGGCATCCGTGGAGAGCCTGACGATGACCTCGCTCACGCTCGTGATCCGATGGGTGGACGTGCGGACGGCCTGGGGCAAAGGGGCGGACAGGAAGTAGGTCTCGAGCGAGGTGACCTTCATCGCGCGACTCCTAGCAGGACCGGCAGGGCGGCTGGTCGCGGTTGTACACGGGCTGCTTGAGGAACTCTTCCGGCTTGTACGTCCAGAACTGCGAGACGGCCGGGAAGGTGTGGATGACGGTGTTCTGCAGCTCGCCGCCCTTGCGCTCGACCTTGCGGACGTAGATGTTCTGGATCGGGTTGCCCCAGGCGTCGAGCTTGACGGGCCCGCGCGGGGCGTCGGGGATCTCCACCTTGCGGAACGCCGCCATGAACTTCTCCCGGTCCTCCACGTTGCCCCCGACCGCGCGCGCCGCCTCGTTGATCCAGCGGCCGGACGTGTAGCACGTCTCCGAGAAGTACGAGGGGATCTTGCCGTAGCGCTTGCGGTACTCCGCCACGAAGCGCTTGTTGACGGGGGTGTCGAGGGCAGCGCTGTACATGAGTGGCGTGACGATCCCCAGCGCCTCGTCGCCGAAGGAGGGCAGGATGGACTCGTCCACGATGACGGCGCCGCCGATCACGGGCAGGCGGCCCCGCAGACCGGCGTCCTGATACTGGGCGGGGAAGCGGAGGGCGGAGGGGGCGACCACGATGATGAAGGCCGCGTCGGCGTCGCGCTTGATCTGCGAGAGGTAGGGGGCGAGGTCGGTCGTACCCATGGGGACCCAGAGCTTCTGCACGACCTGCCCGCCCGCCTCCTCGAAGGTGCGCTGGAACCCGCCCACCACCTCGTAGCCGAAGGCGTAGTCCGTGCCGAACACGGCGACGCGCTTGTAGCCGAGGGTCTTCGCCACGTATTCCCCGAACGGGTGGGAAGGCTGGCTCCCCGTCCAGCCGAGGCGCACCACCCACTTCGACGGCTTGCGCTGCGTCAGGTCGTCCGCCGCGATCACCGGGAAGATGGTGGGCATCCGGTACTCCTCGGCCTTGGGAGCGAGGGCGTACCCGATATGCGCGAAGGTCTCGCCCACCACCATGTCCACGCGATCGCTCTCCACGAACTTGCGGAACTTGGTGATGGCCGTGCCCGGATTGCCCGCGGTGTCCTCGACGATCATCTCGATCTTCCGGCCGGCGATCTGCTGCCCCGCTTCGTCCAGGTACATCTCGAAGCCGTTGACCATGTCCCGCCCGATCTGGGCGGCCCCGCCCGTGAGGGGAGCCAGGAAGCCGATCTTGATGGGCTTCTTCTGCGCCGCGGCGGGCGCGAGCAGGGCGACGCTGATGGCCAGGACGGCGAGGATTGGAACCATGATGGAGAGGCCCCGTGGTGTCCGCATGTCACCTCTCCTTCGCGGTGAGGGCGAGCCGGACGAACTGCCGCTTCATCGCATCGACCTGGGCGAGATAGCGGCTGACGTCGTGGTCGCCGCACCGTTGGCCCGCGGCGAACCTGAAGCCGCGACGCGCGTAGGCGTCGCCCACCCCCGCTCCGCACAGGTGGGTGACGACGGCCAGGTCCTGCTTCTGTCGGGCCGTGGCCGTGACCATCCGCGAGCGCTGGAGGGTGCGGGCGACGCTGCGATCGAGAAAGGCCGCCGTGAGCTCGACGGCATGGGTCGGCATGACGCGGGTGTAGAGGCTATTGAACCAGCACGATCTCACGTCGTGCCAGGGGCCATCCTCGACGACCACGTGCTGATGGATGCAGTAGCGCTTCGCTTCGCGGAACGTCGCGTCAGTGATCTGGTACATGCCGACCGCGCTCGACGCCGGCCGGTACCAATCGAAGGGATTCCATGCTATGTGCCACCGCCAGTACGTGCGAGCGACGGGGTTGCCCTCGGCTTCGACCTGGGCCAGCGCGGCGAGCAGCTCGGGCGTCATGATGGCGGTAGCGTGCTCGCGGAAGAGCGGTTCGTATTGCCGCCAGGTCTCGGCCGGCGTCTTGGCGAGCGCCCCGCTCACCGGAAAGAACAGCTCGCTCGGCTTGCGGATCATCTGGTACGTCCAGTTCACCGCCGACCACACAGCGACCACGGCGATGGCAGCGACGACGATGCGGATGGCCAGCGGTGCCGCCAGGATTGCACCCAGGGCTTGCCGGGCCGGCCGGAGGGTCCGGACAGGCGCGTTCCCTCGCCGGCGTCCGCGTGCCCGTCGGACGGTGGCTCTGGCAGCGATCGAATGTGACATAAATAGCCCGCTCCTACTATGCATCAACGCGCGAGCCGTCGCCCGAAGAGCTGACCTTGCGCCCATTTTGACGCCGCTGCCCGTCGGCGCGCTTTACGGCTCTGGCGCTCACCCTCGCCCTCGTAACCGGAACTCCATGAAAGGATGCGCTTTCGACTTCCGGCACGCTTGTTGCCCCCTAGGTGCGACGTTGGCGACACGAGTCTAGACTAGGGGGATGACGATGAATCGATCGGCCAAGATGGCTCTCGGAGCGATGGTCGCCGCGCTGGGACTCGCCGTAGGGATTGGCGGGCCCGCGCATGCGGCTGAACTTGTAACAAACGGGAGTTTCGAGACGGGCGACTTCACCGGGTGGACACTGAGCGGTAACACTGGTTTTACGGGGGTGGAGTGCCCGGGCGCGCCGTTTGCGGGTCCGGGAGACGGGAATTGCGACGCTTTCCTGGGGCCTGTCGGATCGGATGGAACGCTTTCTCAGATTCTGAATACCATACCTGGTAACTTGTACGTTATCAGATTCGACTTCCAGGCCGACGGTGGTACGCCCAGCGACTTTTCCGCCGTTTGGGATGCTCAGCCACCTCTCTTCAGCAGGACGAATCCGCCGGCGGGCCCCTACCAGGTGCTGAGCTTCGTTGCGCTGGCTACCACCCCGACCACGACGCTGGCTTTCCATTTCCGCGACGACCCCGGCTTCTTGAAGCTTGACTCCGTTTCGGTTGTAGCGCCCGAACCTGGAAGCTTGGCTTTGCTAGGCATCGGTATGGCCGGGCTTTTATTGTGGCGGCGCAAAGCGCGATAATCGGAATATCTCCGCTTGACGACTAAAACGGCAGCCTTGGCTGCCGTTTTAGTTGTACGATCTTTTTCTCCTCGATCGCCGCTCCGCATAGCCGGGCGCCGGCTGGGAGCAGGCGGCCTTCTCGGCTCTCGGAGCCGTCTGCCCGCGAGGTGTCGGATTGCCGGACCTGACCCTGTAGAATCGCGTCATGCCCATCGATGATTCCGCCCGGAGGCTGGAGGTCGTCACCGACGTTCCCGATCGCGCCATGGTGGTCTTCGCCCATCCCGACGACGCCGAGATCGGCTCCGGCGGAGTGATTGCCAAGTGGGTGGCGGCGGGCTGCGACGTCACCTACGTGCTGTGCACGGACGGGGGGGCGGGTACGGCCGATCGATCGCTCACGCCGGGTGAGCTCATGGATCAGCGCGCCCGGGAGCAGCGCGCCGCCGCGGATTTCATGGGCGTGAAGAACCTCGTCATGCTGGGCTATCCCGATGGCGGACTCCAGGACAGCCGCGAGTTCCTGGGAGACGTGGTGCGCGCCATCAGGCAATACCGCCCGCACACGGTGTTCGCCCACGACCCCTACCGGATGAAGGGCTTCCAGCACCGCGACCACCGCATGGTCGGCATCATAACCACCGACGCGGTGTATCCTTTCGCCCGCGATCACCTGCACTTCCCCGAGCACATCACGGACGACAAGCTCGAGCCGCATCGCGTGCGGGAGCTCTGGTACTGGGGCATGGACGAGCCCGAGATCATCGTCGACGTCACGGGGTGGATCGACAAGCAGGTGGCCGCCCTCGTCCGGCACGAGAGCCAGGTGCCGGGCTTCAACGTCCCTCCGGGGGAGACCATCGGGGCCCGCGTGAAGCAGAACGCCGCCGAGCGCGCCCAGGGGTATGGCTTCGAGCACGGCGCCGTCTTCCGGCGACTGATCGCTCGGCGGTAACCCGCGGACTAGCGGTCTGTCCGAGCAATTTTTCACGCTCTCGCGAGCAAGACTGTTCCGCTTCGAGCGCCGGCTTCGCCGGCGCAATTCTCGGATTGCTCGCCTCGGACGGCAGGTCCCCAGCCCCGCGACGTCCTCCGGCTCGTCCTGCGTCGGGGGGAGGCTTCGGAAGGGGGGCGGAGCCCCCGCCGAGCTACCTAGCGGGTGAGACGCGCCTCGATGGCCGTGGCCTCCTGGGGACGATTGTTCGCGCGCAGGAACCGCAGGTAGTGCTGCACGCACTTTCCCGTCGCGTTGCGGAAGCGCGGAGGCAGCTTGTCGACGATGGCAAGGGCGCGTCGGTAGTGGGCCTCCGCCTCGGCATTCCGGCCCTGACGCTCCTCGAGGAGACCGAGCTGTCCCACCACCCTGGCGATGGCGAGCTGCCGGTGGTCGTCCGAGGGGGCGGCGGGCGCTGATTCGGCTATACCCAGCGTGCGGCGCAGGAGTGGCTCGGCCTCCGTGAAGCGCTGCTGGTCGCTGTACAGAGCTGCCAGGCCCATGAGCGCGCTGCCGGCATGGTCGTGGTCCGCGCCCAGGGTCCGCCCGAACGTCGCGAGCACGCCGCGGTAGATCCGCTCGGCGAAGGCGATGTCCTCGGCCGGCTTCGCGCTGCCCCTTGCCACGTCCCGGATGTGGCTGGCCCAGTCCGAGGCTCGGTGCAAGAGGGCGGCGGTTTCATCGGCGCGGCCCCGCCGGTAGGCGTCCTCGGCGCGCTGGAGCAGCTCGTTCACCGTTGCGTCGGTGATCTGCGTCTGGGCCGACGCCTGGCTGATCGCCACGAGGAGCCACGCCACGGCAAGAAGGACGCGCCCCAGATGTCTCATGCTCACCGGTGTGGGCGCGCGGGCCAGGAACTAGGCGCGGGCGACTTCCTTTTCCTTCGACTGGTCCAAGGCGAGGAGCGGGGCCACCCGCTCCGGGGACACGGGGCGGGCGAAGAGGAAGCCCTGCCAGCGATCGCAGCCGAGGGCCCGGAGCTCGGCGAGCTGCCCTTCCGTCTCCACGCCCTCGGCGGTCACGTCCATGTTCAGGCTCTTCGCCACCGTCACGACCGCGCGCACGATGGCGCTGTCCCCGCCGTCCGGCGAGAGACCCTTGACGAACGAGCGGTCGATCTTGAGGGTGTCGACGGGGAAGCGCTTGAGGTAGCCGAGCGAGGAGTAGCCGGTGCCGAAGTCGTCGATGGCGAGGCGGACGCCCAGCTCCTTCAGCTCGTTGAGCCTGGTCAGGGTGACGGGGGCATCCTGCATGACCGTGCTCTCCGTGATCTCGAGCTTGAGGCAGGACGCGGCGAGACCGCTCTCGTCGAGGGCCTGGGTGATCTCCTCCACGAGCTTGGGGTTCTGGAACTGCTTGGCCGACAGGTTGACGCTCATGACGAGGGGCGGGGTCGTCGGATACTCGATCTGCCAGACCCGGGCCTGCCTGCACGCCTCGCTCAGCACCCACTGGCCGATGGGGACGATGAGGCCGGTCTCCTCGATCAGCCCGATGAACTCGTCCGGCTGGAGCAGCCCTCGCTTCTCGTGCTGCCACCGGATGAGCGCCTCGACCTCGGTGATCTTCCCGGTGTCCAGACGCAGGATGGGCTGGTAGTGCAGGCGGAACTCGTGCCGCGAGATCGCCGAGCGCAGGTCCATCTCGAGATCCATGCGGTCCAGGGCGGGGGCGCTCATGCTGCCGTCGAAGACTTCGTGGCGGGCCTTACCCTTCGCCTTGGCGTGATACATGGCGAGGTCGGCGTCGCGCAGGATCTCCTCGGGCAGGCCGAGCTTGGCCGAGGAGAGCGCGATGCCGATGGAAGCGGTCACGAAGACCTCGCGTCCCTCGAAGTGATACGGCTTGCCCATGGACTCCTCGACGCGCAAGGCCACGGTCTCCGCGGTCTCGGCATCGGCCACGTCCTCGAGGAGGATACCGAACTCGTCGCCCCCCAGCCGGGCCACGGTGTCCCCGGGCCTCAGCGCGGAGGTGAGGCGCCGGCTGACCTCGACGAGCAGCTGGTCGCCCACGGTGTGGCCGAGGGTGTCGTTGACCACCTTGAAGCGGTCGAGATCGAGGAAGAGCACGGCCAGATGCTCGTGGCGCCGCTGGGCGCGCGTGAGGCCGTGCGTGAGACGGTCCATGAACAGCGCGCGGTTCGGCAGGTTGGTCAGGGGATCCCGGAAGGCCTGCCTGGTCAGCTGCTCGAGCCGCTTGGGGAACTGGTTGATCTCGTCGGACTGCTGCTCGATGGTCGCGATCATCCGGTTGAACGAGGCCATCAGGGTGCCGATCTCGTCGCTGCGCGACACCGTGGTGGGGCTCGAGGGCTGCGCCGTGGTCACCAGGGCCGCCGTGCGAGACACCGCGCTGGCGAGGTCCCACACAACATAGCCGCCGCCCGCCATCAGGAGCCCCGTGAAGGCGACCAGGATGGGCAGGGCGAGCAAATCTTGAAGTCGCCCCGCGATGATGTTGGCGTTGCCACCCGGGATGAAATACCCGTGCAGCGTATAGGTCAGGACCAGGAGCGGGATGACCGAGCAGAGGGCGAGGGCGAAGATGACCTTCTGCTTGACCCGCTGTCCCGCGAAGGCGACCTCGCGCTTGATCTCGTCCATGGACTCAGGCTCCCTGTTCTTCTCGTGACATGGGCACAGAAGGACTCGTGGGGAGCCGAGCAAGCGCGGTGCCAGTCAGGATGGGACTCAACCTGCTGAAAACTATGCGCCCAATTTCGAGTCCGCAGGGCTCGGTGACGTTTCTCGGGGTCAGGCGCTGTCAGCCTGACACTGAGCGTCACCGTCGCCCCCGCGGGTAGCGGTGGCTTCCGCGGTTCGCCTCAGCGCCTGTACTTGGTCGGGGCCTTGCGCGCGGCGAAGAAAACGGGCCGGGGCATGCGCCCGACCGGCACCTCGATGAGCACGGGACGCTCGAGGCCGATGGCCTCGTTCACGAGGCGGCCCACCTCCGTCGGCTCCTTCGCGCGCATGCCGTGGACGCCGTAGGCGTCGGCCAGCTTCATGAAATCGGGATTGTGCAGGGCCGCGCCGAAATTGCCTCCCCAGTCCTCGTCGAGGTCACGCGCGACGTTGCCGTAGGCATCGTCGTTGAACACCACGGCGACCACGTTGATCTTGTGCTGCACGGCCGTGGCCAGTTCCTGGGCGTTGAAGAGGAAGCCGCCGTCGCCGATCACGGCCACCACGGGCTTCTCGGGACGCGCGATCTTGGCGCCGAGGGCCACCGGATACTCGTAGCCGAGATTGCCCGAATACGAGGAGGTGATATAGGTGCGCGGCGCGTACGTCGGCCAGAAGGGACGCGAGTAGTAGCCGATCTGGGTCATGCCCGCGATGAGGATGGTGTCCTCCGGGCACCCCGCCCGCAGGCTCCGGAGGATGGCGGTCTGCGGCTCCTGCGTCATGAGGGCGGCGATCTCGGCGCGCAGCGCCTCGCGCTCGGCCTTGCGGGAGGGGCGCGGCGCCGTGGCCGCGCGCAGCTTCTCCAGGAGGGCCTCGAGGGTGCGTCGCGCGTCGCCCACGAGCCCCACGGTGTTCTTGTGATTGCGCCCGATCTCCTCGGGGTCGACGTCGATCTGCACGATGCGCTGGCCCGGCGCGAAGGTGACGAGGGCGAGGCGCGAGCCGACCACGAGCGCCACGTCGGCGGCGTGAATGGCGGCGCGCAGGGGCGAGTCGCGCCAGAACGCGGCGCCCAGGGAGAGGTCGGAGAGGTCGCTGACCGCGCCCTTGCCCTCCGGAGATGAGGCCACGCCGGCCTGCAGATGCTCGGCCACGGCACGGAGCGCCTCGTGGGCGCCCGAGAGATTGGCGCCGCCGCCCGCGTAGATGATGGGGTTCTTCGCCGCGAGCAGGATCTCGACGGCGCGCGCGATGTCGGAGGCGGGGGCGCCCGCGCGCCCCGCCTCCGTGGCGGGGAGGAGATCGGCATCTCCCTCCTCTTCCATGGTCTCGGGCGGCATCTCGAGCTCGACGGGCCGGGGCCGCCCCGTCCGGAGCTGGGTGAAGGCCTCGCGCACCGCGGCGGGGATCTCGGCGACCTGGAGGACGCGGCGCCGCCACTTGGTGATGGGCGCGATACAGTCCTGCTGGTCGTTCACCTCGTGCAGCAGCCCCACGTTCTTGCCGATCTGCTCGCGGGGGATCTGTCCGGAGAGCATGAGGACGGGCGAGGAGGCGGAGTAGGCCGTGCTGAGTCCCGCCGTCGAGTTCAGCAGTCCGGGGCCCGGCACCACGAGACCCGTGCCGACATCGCCGCCCGCGCGGGCGTAGCCGTCGGCCATGTAGCTGGTGGCCTGCTCGTGGCGCGTGGTGATGAAGCGGATGCGCGGCTCGTCGCGGAGGGCGGCCATGACGCCGTAGAGCTGGACGCCGGGGAGGCCGAAGACGACACGGATGCCTTCACGGTAGAGGGACTGCACGAGCGCTTCGCCGCCGGTCATCCGGGTCATGTCTCTCGCTCCTGCGCGAAGGGTGGAGGCAACTCACGGCGCCTCGACGGCGCCGCATCGGATCAGGTCTTCGATGCGCTCCCGATCGTAGCCCAGAACCTCGGAGAGCACCAGCCAGCTGTGCTCGCCCACGCGATACGGCGCCGGGCCCGCGGGATGGACGGGACGGCCGTCCCAGTGAAAGGGGCTCGCGGTCACGCGCACGCTGCCGCGCGAGGGATGCGGGACGGCGGGAAACGCCTCGCGGGCGAGGAGGTGCGGATGGGCGGTCACCTCGCGTGGCGTCAGCACGGGAGCGCAGGGAATGCGCGCCGCGGTGAGGACGCCGAGCGCCTCGTCCACGGATGTGAAGCGCTCGAGCCAGCCACCGATCAGATCGCGGAGCGCGGGCCAGTTCTCGCGCCGCGCGTCCGGCGTGGCGAAGCGCGGGTCCTCGAGGAGCCCCGGATGTTCCATCAGGGCGGCCAGGCGCGGCAGGATCTCCACCGAGCCCGCCGTCTGGAGGGCGAGGAACCCGTCGCCGATCCGGTAGACGGGCATGCCCGGGCGCGGGGCGGTGATCTGATCGCCACCGTTGAGCACGGCCCCGAAGGACACGTCGTCGGCCGCGATCAGCGCCTCCAGCATGGAGACGTCGAGCCGCGCGCCCGCGCCGGTCCGCGCACGCCGCCACAGCGCGGCCAGGATGGCCCCGAAGGCATGCGTGCCCGCGAGCACGTCGGCCGCCTGCAGGCTCGCGGCCCGCGGCGCGGGCAGCTCGCCCTGCTCGAGGTGCATGAGACCCGAGGCGGCCTGGACGATGTGGGCGAAGGCGGGGCGCTCCCGCCACGGTCCCGTCTGGCCGAAGCCGGAGATGGAGCAGTACACGAGATCGGGTCGCGGGACCACCAGCGTCGGGTAGTCGCAGCCGAGCCGCGCGGCCACGCCGGGCGCGAAGTTCTCCACGGCCACGTCGGCCACGCGCGCGAGGTCGAGGAGGATGGCGCGAGACTCGGAGCGGCCGAGATCGAGCCCGAGACTCTCCTTGCCGACGTTGATGCGGGTGAAGTACGTGCTCTGATCATCCCGACCGGGCTCGAGCTGCAGGTGTCCCTTGCGCATGTCATCGCCGCCGCGTGCCCGCTCGATCTTGATGACGCGCGCGCCGAGGTCGGCGAGGAGCCGTGTGCAGTACGGTCCGGCGAGCACGCGCGTGAAGTCGAGGACGACGAGGCCGGCGAGGGGAGCGGAGGGATCGGGCATCGCGCGAGTATAGCAGAGGGCTCCGTGGTTGACGGCGCGCGGCGGGCCCGCCTACACTCCTCTGCGCACGCCGGCGCCTCGGAGGCGAGAGAGATCGGGGCAGGAAGGCAGGTCTCATGATCGAGTTTGCCGCATGATCGAATTCTTCGATCCAGCCGACGGGCCCGCCCCCGGCGCCTTCTCGCGCGCGACGAGGGCGGCCGGGCTCGTCTTCGTCTCGGGCACGGGCGCGGGCAACGACATCGGCGGCAAGGCGCGCGAGGGCACGGCGGCCGAGCAGACCCGCTGGGCCCTCGAGAACGTCGCGGCCATTCTCGCCGCCGCCGGCTCCTCGCTCGAGCGCGTGGTGCAGGTGACGCTTCTCATCCAGGACCCCGCCGACTATCACGAGATCAACGCCGAATACGTCACGCACTTCCCGAACGGCCTGCCCGCCCGTCACACCGCGCGATTCGGCGTGCCCACCACGGCCAAGGTCGCCTTCGCGTGCATCGCGCTCGCGCCCGAGGCGGCGAGGGCGCGTTGAAGTTCCCCGTGCCCGACAGTCATCCGTTGCCCGCTGAGATCGAGCGGCTCCGGTCGGCCCTCGTGCGCTTCCTCGAG
>Ga0137394_10000358_pt1 | contig 31747 bp, 31 predicted proteins | sample czobulk116metaG_FD_108278 | JGI IMG/M metagenome (GOLD analysis project Ga0137394, IMG submission 108278) | Vadose zone soil microbial communities from Angelo Coast Range Reserve, California, USA - czobulk1.16 metaG | ecosystem: Environmental > Terrestrial > Soil > Vadose zone | place: USA... | reverse complement strand
GGTGACCGTCCTTCCAGCAACTCGATGAGTCAATGAAAAGGAGGGGCCGTGTCCCGGGGAGTCTTTCTCAGCGCAGTGGCAGTTGGGCTTGCCACACTTACGGAACCGCGCGGTCAGAAAACCAGGGCGCAAGTCATCGACGCGCGTCAGACTGGCAACGAGCTGATCACGTTTATCTCGCAGTGCCTGCAAGGAAATGGTCATAGGAGCCTCCTGTCTGACAGGTATTATAAACTGTCAGATAAGAAAAGAAACCCCCGCCAAACTCTATCAGACGTTGCTGTGGATTTTTACGACGTGCGCCCGATTCCACTCCCCGCGTTGCCACTTTGGGGGTATACTATGTATTGTGAGTACTAGTCCCACGCCCACTCAGCAGGTCGGCATTCTTGTTCTCGACCACGATGCCCCGGGCGGGAGTGCCGTCAAACAGATCCTGGACTCCGAGGGATGGCGCGTCCGCATCGTCCCCGATTCGCAGATGCTCCTGGCGGAGCTGAAAACCGGCGAATGGTCTCTCGTGATCGCCGATGTAGCTCTGATCGACATCGATGGTCCTGCCTTCATCACCCTGCGAGAGCTGGCCAGCGTCTCTCCCGACGATGGCGGGCGCGTTCGCGTTTTGTTCCTGATCCCGGAACTAGCCAGCGGCCAGTACATCGGCCATCTGGAAGCCGCGCGCCTCCCCTACGTAGTTCGTCCCTACCATCTTCACGATTTTCTCGAAAAAGTCAGCGATCTGCTCGTCGAAGTAAAGGCCATCGAGGCTCCCATCCGTCAGGTCCGCCACGAATTCGGCGCCCTACGAAAGAAGAAGAAACAGGCCAGCCGTTCGAACACCATGTTCGCCTCGCGCGACTCTTTCTCCTACACCGACGAGGAACTTGCCGAATACGAGAAACAGGAAAGCGAAACCTCGAAGTCCAAGCGCAACAAACCTCGCGTCAACCTCGGCGACCCTAACCGCTGAATGGGCGCTGAAACATCTCAGTTCTCAATCCTTAGTTGTTGGTCGCTAATAGGCAGTCTGGCGCTGTGCTTGTCCCTCGGCGCCTAACCTAGTTCACCAGTCCGATTCCCTCGTCCTAACTAAGAGCCAAAAACTAACAACTAATAACTACTTTCCCCCTGCAAGGATTCTCCGCCTCCCCGTTCTAATCCTGAGTCATATCCCCGCTGGTTCGCTCTGACCGCGTCGGGGTTCACAAACAGGAGGCTTTCATGGAACGGTCGATTTTCGCCGCCCTGATCGGCGGACTTCTCAGTATCACCACTCTTGGTGGCTTGGCTTTCGTCGGCTGGGCACCGAGCTCCCCTGCCACTCCCCCGTCTCGACCTGAGGGTGACTGGCGGCTCCTCGATCCCGTCACTTACGAAAACATCACCGTCTTCCCCGTCGTCAGCTCCTATAGCCAGGACACCAGTCCGTTCCTCACTCTCGAGGAAGGTCTCGCCAACGGCGACGTGGCCGTACGTGAGCAAGGTTCCGAGAGCATGGTTCGTGGTCGCGATGGCCGCCCCGTATATATTCCGCAATCCGGTACCGGGGCCTCCGTCAATCAGCTTGTGCTGATCAACCGCAGCAAACGCCCGCTGTTGCTCCTTGCCGGCGAACTCGTCAGCGGCGGTAAGCAGGATCGCGTCATCGGCAAGGACCGCATCGTTCCCGTCGGCGCGCCTCCCCTGCCCCTCGACGTCTTCTGCGTCGAGCACGGCCGTTGGACCGGCGGCTCGCAATTTGCAGCCGCAAAAACTATCGTCCATCCCAGCGTCCGTGAAAGAGCAGCCGTCGATCAAAAACAAACCGAGGTCTGGGACGCGGTCCGCAGCGGCACCACTCTCAAAGCTGCCCCTGCCGCTCCTGCTCCCCGTATGACCATGGGTGACATTCAAGGTGCCATCGCTTCCAACGGGCGCACCGAAGCCTACGAGCAGATTTACCAGTCGCGCGCCGTCGGCGTGTCAATCGATGATTTCGTTGAGGAAGTGCAGCGCCGATTCGCTAACGCCACGTCCGGTCTAAAGGGTGAACGTGTCGTAGGAGTAGTGGTGGCTTACGGTGGCGAAGTGGCCTGGAGCGATATTTTCGCCTCCGGTGATCTCTTCGATCACTATTGGCGCAAACTTCTGCGCAGCTATGCCGTCGAAGCCCTCACCCGCCCCACGTACCGCCAAGTCGCCTCGCGCGACAATGCCGGCGAGTTCTTGCGCCGTTTGAACGGCCGGGAAACTCAGGAAACCGAGCCCGGTGTCTACCGCTGGCGCGAAATCAAGGAAGGCCAGCTCGCCCAGATCGAGCTCGACACCCTCCAGCCCAAACCTATGACCCTTCACCGTTTGCTCTTGCATCGCACCAGTTGAAGCGATCCGGAGCACTTGTAGGGGGGCGCAGCATGCTGCGCCCCTACTCGGCACGATCAAAACGCCGCACCGTGCTGCGATCCGGCGTTTCCTCGAGCAGTTGTTTCACAGTCCTTTTCATGCTCGGGTGTACCGCCTCCGCCGCAATCTCCGCCAGCGGCACCAGCACGAATCGCCGCAGATGCATCCGCGGATGCGGCACATGCAATTCCGGCGTGTCAATCGTCTCCGAGCCATACAAAAGAAGGTCCATATCAATCAGCCGCGGCCCTTTCGCCACGAGCTTCTTGCTTCCCATCTTCGTTTCGATTTCGCGCAAAGCCTGCAATAGCATGAACGCGTCGAAATGCGTTTCCGCCTCCACAACGCAATTCAAGAACCACGGCTGCTCCCTCAAATCCACCGGCTCGGTCTCATAGAACGAAGATACTCTGGTAATCGCCACGCCCGCATGTGGCAACTCATCAATCGCCACGCGCAGATTTCTATCTCGCTCCCCCACGTTTGATCCTAGCGAGAGATAAACCTTGTCCTCGGCCATATGTTCTCGGTCAACTGTCCACCCGCACCGCTGAATTACTTCTTTCTTGCGAATGCTCACTCCGTTTTCGTCGATCCCTAGGACCCCGCGCGAACCATTGCAGCGGAGGCTTCCAGGAAACGGCTCGACGGTGCCGGAGGCGATGAAGTCATCCCGGTTCCCCGTATCATCCGCATCCTGATCAAAAAGCAATCAGCTTCATGCCCGCGCGCAAGGTAATTTCAGCTCCGTGCTCATGGGTGGAAGTGTCTATGTGGGGGAGGCACAAAATGTCGCCAAAGAAACCATTAAAGTCAGCCCCTACTTCACCGTGTCTGCGCCAGCTTTGGCGCACTGCGCGTCCTGCGCGCTTGTCGCGCCACTGACGCCAATCGCGCCCACAATTTTTCCGTCCATCACCAGAGGAATTCCGCCCTCCACGGCCACCACGCCCTTCAACGTGAGAATCCGCAGACCATCTCCTCCGCTCGCCAGCACATCTTGAAATGCTTTTGTCGGCCGTTTGAACAGCGCCGCGGTGCGTGCCTTATCAATGGCCACCTCGGCGCTGCCGAGCTGCGTATTGTCCATTTTCTCGTAGTAAACGAGCGTCCCCGCCGGTCCGACAATCGCCACGGCCACGGTCCACTTATTCTTCGCCGCTTCGGCCAGCGCCGGTGCGGCCACCTTCTTTGCTTCCTCCAGGCTGATGGCCGGCCCATAGGGATTCGGCATCTGCGCCACCGCGCTTACCAGCGCGCCAAGCGCAAACATCACCGCAACGACAGATCTCACCATGGCTTTCTGTGACATGCTCTCTCCTCCTCGGATGCAACCTATGACGGCGTTCGCGTCGCAAGGCGACTTAGACTACCTCGAAATCCTCGCGCCATCTTATTCGCTCACTTGTTCCCCGTAACGCACACAAAATTGCCGGCGTCGTTCGTATCGCCCTCTCCCTTATACTTGGCAATCTGCGGATACGGACAAAGCGGCCGCGTCATCTTCGCGCCCTTCGCAGGGTCGCCGCCTTCATACTTCGTCGCAACGATCGAGGCAGGCGCAATTTCTTTCTCCACCCATTCTTCGAGCGCCAATTCCACGTTGTGCCGCGCATCCTTCGTGCCCGCCGCACCCTGTCCAAAAGAATCCGTTCCAGGACCGCCGCCACAGTGCTGCATCCCCGGCACCATATACAGCCGCGCGAACGCCTCCGTCTCCCGCGCGCTCATCTTGCTCACCACATCGTTGTAATAGTTGATCGTGTTGAGCGCCGAAATGGCCGGATCGTTCCAGCCGTGATAGAGAATCAGCTTTCCGCCGCGCGCTTTGAACGCCGTGAGGTTCGCCTCCGTTGCGTTCAACATTTGAGCGGTCTTCTCATCAGCCGCCCCCATCGCTTGATCGACACTGCCGTCCTTGTAATTCCAGTCTGCCTTCCCATAGACGAAGTTTGAAAAATATCCATTGCTGAAGGCGAACAGCAAGCTTTTGCCTGGCGCCGGTCCAGTGATCCACGTTTCCCATCCTCCGGGCCCCTCTTCCGCTCCCGGCAAATAGCCTGGAAAAATCTTTCGTCCTTTCGCATCGTTCGGCCCGTCATACAATTTCTTCAGCGCGGCCACCTGCCCCGTCGTCAGGCACTTTTCCGAATCGCCTTCTTTGCAAAGCATCGTGCCCAGATCGAAGTGACATTGCCTCGGGTCATTCAATATGCCGTCGGTCACGCCGTCCTGCGCGTCGCAGGCTGCGTTCACTGCACGTGCGATCGCCGGCAGCTTACTCGACGGGATGTAGCTTGCTGGATCCAGCGTAGTCGCCTGCGCATCCGCAAGCGCTTTGGTCAGCAGGTGCGTAAAGTAATTGGCAGGTGCTCCCGCCAGAATCCCATCGTAGTCTTCCGGAAAGCGTTGTGCTTCCATCAACGCCTGCCGCCCACCGTTCGAGCAACCCCAAAAATAGGAATGCTGCGGACCCTTGCTGTAATAGGCCTTCACCACCGCCTTCGCGATCCGCGTCATCTCGTGGATTCCCCGGTATCCGAAGTCCGTCGCTTTTTCTGGGTGTCCCAGCGCCCAACTCGCCTGAGTCGCTTCACCGGAGTGGCCCGCATCCGTCCCGGCCATCGCATAACCTTGGGATACACCGACTCCCAATTGTTGGTAACCAATCTCTCCGGCGAATCCTCCGTTGCCCCGGCCTTGCAGTTTCCCGTTCCAACCATCGCCATTCTTACCATTGACAGGCATCCACACTTCGATCTTGATCGAGGAATCCGCGGTCGGCATCGCTTCCGCCACCACCCGGCAAAATGCGGAGAGCTTCTTGTAAAAAGCGGGATCGCCGATCAGTCGGGAATTTATATTCGATGGCGCCGTGAATGCTCCGGCCTCGACCGTCTGCGCCGATAGGATTTTCGCTCCGGGCAGTTCGAGTTGCGTCAGACTTTCGCAGGATTGTGCTGCGGAAGACGCATTCTGCCCATAAGCCCCGCATGGCAGCAGCGCCACGCCAACCGCCGCAAGAACCATCTTCATGACGAACTCCTCCCGTCCCCGGCCAGCAATCGTCTGGGGCCGAGGCGCACGTTAGCTCAAGTCGAAACACCCGCGCAATCCTTTTCACGCCGGCAGGAGACTTGCTGCTTCGCCGCTGAAGCGCTGTCCTCGGCTGTTGAAGAACTTGCACTCCATCGCATAGAATGCCGCCATGCGCAAGGTCGTCCTGGGCCTCGGCATCAGCCTCGACGGCTACATCGCCCGCCCCGATGGAGCAGTCGATTTTCTCTTCATGCCCAAGGACTACTCGATGGGCCCATTCTTCTCCACCATTGACACTGCGGTCATGGGGCGCAAGACCTACGACGTGGCCCTCAAGATGGGCGGAGGCTCTTACGACGGATCAGGAATGAAGAGCTACGTCTTCTCCCATTCCCGGCCGCCCGGCGAGCGCGACGGCGTCATCTTTGTCAACGAAGCCCCGAAAGGTTTCGTCGAAGAACTCCGCAAGCGCTCCGGAAAAAACATCTGGCTGATGGGCGGCGGCGAACTCGTGCGCGACTTCCTCAAAGAAGACCTGGTCGATGAGCTTTATATCGGTATCGTTCCCGTCCTCATCGGCGAAGGCCTCCCGCTCTTCCCGAGCGGCTTCCCGCAACGCGAGTTTTCGCTACTCGAAAACAAAACTTTCTCCAAAGGCTTGATCGCCCTCAAATACGCCCGCGTCCGGAAAAAAATCAAGCGCGGGAAGTAGGTGCTGCCTCTTCCTACCGAAGATAGGGATAGCCTTGGCGAGCGCTGGTGATTGTGGGTCGTATGTCGGACGCTCCATGCTCTAAATCGGCAACCTAGAAGAGTCGCGGCTGGCGCTTGGGCAGGTCGCGGCCAAAGTATTCATAAGCGCGCGCGGTGGCAACGCGGCCGCGGGGAGTCCGGTCAATCATGCCAATCTGCATGAGGTAGGGCTCGTACATCTCTTCGATGGCGTCTTCTTCTTCGGAGAGCACGGCCGCGAGGGTGCCGAGGCCGACCGGACCGCCGGCATACTTGTCGAGCAACGCGATCATCAGGTTGCGGTCCACTTCGTCGAGGCCTTGGGCGTCGACACCCAGCATTTGCAACGCTTCTTGCGCGACCGCGCGAGTGATGCGACCCGCCGCGCGCACTTCGGCAAAATCACGCGCGCGCCGCAGCAGGCGGTTCGCGATGCGCGGCGTGCCGCGGCAGCGGCCCGCGATTTCTTCGGCGCCACCTTCGTCCATCTGGATATTCAGAATTTTCGCGGAGCGGTGAATGATGATCAGCAAATCCGCCGGCTCGTAGAAATCCAGGCGGTGCACGATGCCAAACCGCGAGCGCAGCGGCGCGGTAATTAGTCCCGCGCGCGTCGTCGCGCCGATCAATGTAAAGTGGCCCAGCTGGAACGGATGGATTCGCGCCCCCGGCCCCTGGCCGATAATCAGATCCACGCGAAAATCTTCCATCGCCGGATAGAGCACTTCCTCCACCGCAGGCTGCAAACGGTGAATCTCATCCAAAAAGAAAACTTCCTTTTTTTCGAGCGACGTCAAGATCGCCGTCAAGTCGCCTTTGCGCTCCAGCAGCGGGCCGGCGCTGGTCTTGATGGGCACATTCAGCTCATTCGCAATGATTTGAGCCAGCGTGGTTTTTCCGAGTCCGGGCGGTCCGTAGAGCAGCACGTGGTCCAGCGCTTCGCCGCGCGTGCGCGCCGCTTCGATGGCGATCTGGATATTTTCCTTGACGCGTTTCTGGCCGATGTATTCGTCCAAGCGCTTCGGGCGAACGCTGACGTCAATGCGCGCGTCTTCGTCAAACGCCTGACCGGAGACAATGCGCTCAGGTTGCCGTTGATGCATCATCCGTTTTGCTGTGCCATCGGGCATTTCTTTTTATGCTGCGTCTCGCAATATCGGGTCCCCGCGCCTACAGTTTCAGGAAATCACGTTACTCGCGCTGCTCTTCCTTTTGGCGCGCTCAACGACTGCAATGCTCCGCGCAGCAGCTTTTCAAAATTCCCAGCGCCCGCCTCGCGCATCGCTTCGGCGACAGCATTTTCCGCGGCGCGGCCATCGTATCCCAGGTTCACCAGCGCCGAAGTGACATCGGCCTCGATTCCCGCAGGCGAAGCCGCCGGCTTCTCCGCTTCCGCTGTCACGGCTTCCAGTCTGTCTTTCAACTCCACCACCATGCGCTCCGCCGTTTTGCGCCCCACGCCGGGAATTCTTGTCAGCCGCGCCAGGTCGCTCCCGCGAATCGCCGGCACGAGTTCTTCGACGCTCATCCCACTCAAAATTTTCAGCGCCAGACTCGGCCCCACTCCGGAGGCCGAAAGCAGCATCTCAAAGAAATGTTTTTCTCGTGCCGAGACAAACCCGTACAGCGCCAGCGCATCTTCCCGCACATGGGTGTGGATCAGGAGTGTTACTTCCGTGTGCAGCTCGCCGAGCGCGGCGTACGTCGAGAGCGGCACCTGCACGAGGTACCCCACGCCGCCCACGTCCACAAGCACTTGATTCGGTCTTTTCTCGACGAGGCGTCCGCGAAGCTGGCCAATCATCGCTCGCCAGTATTGCCGCTTTTCTTTCGCCCGTCAACGCGAAGTCGCGCGTCAGCGGCCATATCTGCCAATCAGTTCTGCTTGCGCCAGGATGTGGCCCTTCGTCGCGCGTTCGACGTCGGCCTTCGTTGCGCCGGCTTTCAAACCCAGTTTCGCATCCAAGGCATACAGCTGGAAGAAATAGCGGTGCGGCTTACCCGGCGGCGGACACGGGCCGCCATAACCGATTTTGCCAAAATCATTTGGGCCTTGGCGCGCGCCGCTGGAAAGTTGTTCCTGCTTCGCGATCCCTTCGGGAAGTTCTCGCGTGTTTGGCGGAAGATCGTAGAGCACCCAGTGTACCCAGGTGCCCGCGGGGGCGTCGGGATCGTCCATGATGAGCGCAAAGGCTTGCGTATTTGCGGGTGGATCATTCCATTTCAATTGCGGAGAGACGTCCGGGCCATCACAAGTAAACTTTTGGGGGATCGCTTCGCTGGCGGAAAAGGCTATGCTGGAAATTTGCAAGGGCATTATTCCTCCTTTCTCTTGGGCAAAGAGCTTTCCAGAAGGCCTTATGGAAGCGCAAAGAACGAAACTGATCAGAACCGCAACTATGCTGTGCGCTGACATTTCCTGAAGTCTCTTATGCGGCCCCCTGGTTGCGCAGAAATTCCGAGACTTCGGCATGACCGCGCTCCTGCGCGAAACTGAGCGCCGTCTTTCCATCATTGGTCTTGGCATGCAAATCAGCGCCATGCTCGAGCAGCATTTTTACGATTTCGAGATGACCGTTGGCCGCAGCCGTGAGCAGCGGCGAATAACCCGCGCCATACCGGTAGTTCGCATTGGCGCCATTGTTCAGCAGCCAGCCCGCGATTTGTGCGTGGCCGCTGGCCACCGCCCCCGTCAGCGCGTTGTATCCCGTTCCATTTGCCGCCGCAGCGTTTACATCCGCACCCTTGACGAACAAATATTCGACCACGTCGCGATGCCCAAATACAGCGGCCAGCGCGAAGGTTGGAAAACCGTCAGGCGAGAAATTGTTTGCTAAAGCTGGATCCTTGTCGACGATTTGTTTCACGCGTGCGAGCTGCCCCGCCGCGGCGGCTTCGTGCAGCTCCAGGGCAATTCCCCGAGCGAGCAACAGATCCCGGATCTCTTTTCTGCCGCTGTACACGGCCATCAAGACGGCGGATTGGCCCTTTTCGTTCTTTGCGTTCGCAAGCGAAGCATTCGCATCGAGCAGCACCTCAACTTTGCTTGCGTTTCCGGATTGAACGGCTTGAAAGAATGCAGCGATGTCGCTCACGCGGGAACTCCTTGGTGCGTTGGGGCGCGGCTGTTATCGCGGACCTGCGATGCAGGGAATTTAACGCCGGGTGCGGTCCTTGCGCACGGCTTCGTCGATCAGCGCATCGAGTTCGCTGCGCGTCAGCGTCACATCATCTCCGGCGCTTTCTCCGCTATCACGCGTGATGGGCAATTCCGCACCGCCGCCCGGCGGGGGCGCGACAAAGTAACGCGGACGCGCAGCCATCAGTTTCGCGACTTCCCTGCTCGAGAGCAACGCCGGCTCACCGGCCATTTCCGCAGCTAGGGTGATCTTGGCGCTGTGCTCGATGGTCTCCATTCGAAAGAACGCAGTGAGAAGATCCGGGCCGCAGGTTACGGCGCCATGGTTGGCAAGAAGCAGCGCGTCGTAATGCGGCACAAACGGCTCGATGGCCTCGCTCAGCTCCGGAGTTCCGGGCGTCGCATATTGCACCAGGGGAATCTGTCCAAGTCCCACGATTACTTCGGGAAGCAAGGCTTGATTCAGCGCGCGACCGGCGACCGCAAATCCCGTGGCCGTGGGCGGGTGCCCATGGCAGATGGCCATCACATCCGGCCGCATGCGGTAGAACACGAGATGCATCGCCAGTTCGGAGGAAAACTTGCGATCGCCGGCGAGCTGACGCCCATGCATATCGGTGATCACCAGATCCTGAGGCGTGAGCATCCCTTTATTCATGCAGGTGGGAGTCGTGAGAACGCTGCCATCATCGAGCCGCACAGAAATGTTTCCTTCACAAGCCACGATGTGGCCGCGCTCGTACATCCAGCGTCCGGCAATACAGATCTCGCGACGGTGCTGCTCTTCACTTTTCGCGTGGCCTGACGAGAGTGAGTCCGGGGTCACGGGCGGACTCCTTCCTGGCGCGGAATGATTTTCCGAGCCGTTTCGCTTGAATTGATCCATGCACAGTCCGTAGGGGAGTTACGGAATGACCCCTGCCGATCCCCAGTAGAGCGGCGGGAGCGAAAAAGAAACTAATACAAGTTGCCTCCAGAAGCTAGGCATAAATACCGCGAAGCTTGAGGGCCCTGGCAACCCGGTCGATGGCCAGCATATAGGCCGCAATGCGGTTATTGACTTTGTGCATTCCCGCAAAGCGTACTACTTCATCGAAGGCATTGTCCATCACGTCGAAAAGGCGCTCATTCACTTCGCTTTCCCGCCAGAAGAAGCCCTGGCGGTCCTGGACCCATTCGAAATAGCTGACGGTGACGCCGCCGGCATTGCCGAGAATATCCGGCACGGTGAAGATGCCCTTGGCATCGATAATCGCGTCTGCCTGCCAGGTCGTCGGGCCGTTGGCCCCCTCGCAGAGAATTTTGGCCTGCACCTGATTCGCATTCTTCTCGGTGATCTGGTTTTCAATGGCCGCCGGTATGGCAATCTCGCACGGCTGAAAGAGAACGTCGCGCGCGGTCATCTTGGTTCCGCCGCCGGGAAAATCCTGAAGCGGCCTTTTCTGGGTATACACCCATTCGATCACCTTCGGCACATCGAAGCCTTTCTCGTTGTATAGACCGCCGCCGATGTCCGCGAGTCCCACAATTTTGTACCCGGCTTTCCGCATCAGTTCGGCGGCCAGTGAGCCCACGTTGCCGAATCCTTGAATAACGACGCGGCAGCCTTCTTTCTTGATTCCCAGTTTTGCCAGCGCCTTATCGCAGCAAATCATCACTCCGCGCCCGGTGGCTTCGCGCCTTCCACGGGATCCTCCGAGTTCGATGGGCTTGCCGGTGACGACAGCGGTGGTGGCCTGGCCGACGTGCATTGCGTAAGTGTCCATGACCCAAGCCATCGTTTGTTCGCCGGTGCCCACGTCCGGCGCCGGCACGTCGCGCTCCGGACCCAGCCAGTTCGCCAGTTCCGCGGTATAGCGGCGAGTGAGCCGCTCGAGCTCTCCGCGCGACATCTTCCGCGGATCGCAAATCACTCCGCCTTTCGCGCCGCCAAAGGGAATATTTACGACCGCGCACTTCCAGGTCATCCACGTGGCCAGCGCGCGTATTTCGTCGATGGAAACGTCGGGAGCAAAGCGGATTCCGCCCTTACCCGGCCCGCGCACGGTGGAATGCAGCACGCGATATCCGGTAAACACTTCCAGAGTTCCGTTATCCATTCCGATGGGAATGTACAGCGTGATTTCTTTGCTGGGATATTTAAGATAGCGGTAAAGCCCCTGTTCGAGTCCCAGTTTGTCCGCGGCAACTTCAAAACGCGCTTCCGCGTTCTGGTAGACATTCATTTCTTCCGGCATTGGGGCTTGCGACATGCGAAATTCTCCTTTGTGACGGCGCAGCATTTCTTCGCTTTGCTCAGGATCGAGCTTGCGCCCGCCTAAAGAGCCGCTGCCGTGCGGTCAAGGGAAAAGCGACCCGACTCTATCGAGCCAGACTTCTTTACGCAATCCGGCCTGTCATTCAATCATTGGCATTCACAGGCGCGCTATGAAAGGCCAAGGGAGGTGAGGCACTCGGCGGGCTACCCACCCGCCAGACCTGCCAATTGGCCGGGCCGCCAGTATACGAACCTCGGCCGGTTTATCGCAAGCGGCAGGAGTTGTTCGATTGCCGGTGTCTCCAAGTGAAGAGTGTTTGCAAACAGAGCAAATAAAGGACGTAGGATTTTCGTACCAGCAAAAGCGCGGTTTTTGCGAAGCCGCACCAGCTTGTCAGTGAACGCAAAATCGGCAAATCGAAAAGCGGCGAGTTGGCATCTATGAGGTACGGCGAATCCGGATGTTTGGGGATTGCCAGCATGCGAGTCATTCCGTTCCTGGCGCGGTGGAGCGGTGTTCGAATGAACCCCCAATATATAGTGACGGCACAACGCGGCTTCCTGGGGCTGCCGTTAGAATTCGTCGAGAATTACCGCAAGCGGAACTGGACTGTCACGGCCAGGTGCATTGGCACCGGTTTGCCGTGGAGTGTCGCAGGTTGATACTTCCACTGTTTCAAAGCGTCCATAGCTGCCTGATGCAGGCCCGATGGGCCGGAAACGACATTCATGGTCGTGACGTGTCCGTCGGCGTCGATCAACGCGTCGACGAGCACGTTGCCTGAAACATGCTGGTTCTTGGCGAGCGCCGGATATCTCGGAGGCACAGAGAAAATCAGTTTTGCCAGTTTGACGTCCCCGTCAACGGGAACCGGCGCCGGGGGCGCCGAAGGTTGTTTGTTGTCGCCGACGAGTCCTGCGCCGAGCGTTTCTGTGCCGGGCTCGGGTGGTGCAACGTTGCTCAAGGCGATGCCTGCGTCAGCCTCTCCACCGTTCTGCGTATTCCGGCTCGGCGTAATCTTGGGAGCCGCAAGACGTACGTTGCCGAGGACGGGCTTTTTTGGCTGCTGCACAGCCGGCTGAGCCGAAGCCGTCACGCTCGCGCCACCGTTTGCTGGATTTGACGACTGCTGCGTGTTGCGTGCCGTCGCGGCGGATGCAGCTGCCGGTACGACGCTCAAAGGGTTCGTGGCCGAATTGGACTGGGCGGAGGTATTAGTGAGCGCCGCCGGATTCGTTGGTGCGGGAGAATTCGTTTGCTGTGGCGCATTGCCCTTGGGCTGCGATGGCGAACTCTCTCCAGGAAGGGAGACGACGGAAGCTTGCACATTCGACGCCGGTGCCGGATCGGCATTGGCGCCACCAGACTGCGGGCGCATATACCACCAGCCACCGCCAGCGAGGAGCAGGACACCGGCCGCAATCACCCCCATCAGCATGCCTCTGCTCGAACTGCCGGAGCCGCTTTCCTCCGCACTTCCCTCCTCGTCAACCGGAAGTGGGTCGTCGAAAGTTTGCAGCGGCAGCTCGGCCACGTTGGCTTCTTCCATTTCTATACCTGTGACAGTCTCCGCAGCAGTTTCTTCGACCTTAAGCTGCGCCGTGAGGCGCTTGGCCTTTTCCCTTTCTATCAGCTCCTCGGTAGAAGCAGGTGTGGCGGCGTTGCGGGCCAGTGGCTCAAGCCACGCCGGAATTTTTAGTTCTTGGTCATCGAGGGGGGATTTCGCCGGGGGCGGATCAAGTTTCACGGACGCAACGGACTTGGCGGGCACGGGTTCCGGCACATGAGTACGGGACATTTCCAAAACTTTTGCGGTGCTCTCGGCAAGTTCTTTTTGCTTGGTGACGGGAGGTGGGTGCGGAATTTGCACTGGAGCCACAGCAGGAGCGCCGGAGAACTGCATGCTCGAGAGTTGTTCCTGGAGGCGAGCCGTATGCAGTTTCAGTGCCTCGTCCTGCGGAGCGCCGGCCGCTGACGCCTGCGGCGCATCCACAGCGGAGGGCGTGGCAGGCCTTACCTCAAATACTGCAGACGAATTTTTAGTATTGACTGTGGAGGGAGCTGCGGGAGCTTCCAGCGGCTCTAGAAAGGAAGCCTGCACTTCTGACGTGCGCGGCGAATCAAAAAGGGTAAACGCAGGCGGGACAGGATTTGCGGGTGCGGAGTTCACCGTGGACACCGGCGCAGCAGGTACAACCGGAATTACAGTTGCAACTGGCGTTGCCGATGGCAGCTTTGATGGAGTCCCCGGATCGAAGGACGTGGAGAGGGCGGAGGACAGCGGCGCGAAGGGCTTCTGCGCAACGGGCTCTGCCACTTTCGACGTTGGGGGAATCTGGGCCACCGCTGCTGTGGGAATCACAGATTTTGCTTCGGAGAATTTTGGTTCACCCTCTTTTGCGAGGGAAATCGGACCAGCGGGCTTCGCAGCTACGACGCTGGGAGTAACCTGCGGCGCGGGACTGATGCGGTCCCCCGGAAAACGCATGCCCCAGAAACCAACCACGGACTCGGTGAATTCGAGCTCAACATACCCGCTAACGTTGCGATAGTTTTTAGATTTGACGACCTGGCAGACAACTTCTCTCTTGGTTTTTTCGTTGGTGAGAAAAAGCAATTGCCCCGGAGCAACGGAAGAAGAAAGACGGATGACGGCGCCGTTGCCGAAAACGAGAACGGTCTTGGTGGTCTCGGAGAAAGGCTCGCGCTTGTCGCTGCCTTCGACGGTCCGGGCACCGTTGATCGTGACCGGTACTTCGAGCGCGACGGGCTGCTGCTTGATGGCCGAATCACCCGGCAGCGCGGAAATTGGCGCTGGGACCTGCGCCGCTTCTGGCTTTGCAACTGAGATTTCTTTCTCTTTGGCGGTAGGAGACATAGCGTGCACACTCGCGAAGAATAATTTTCTTAGTCGCCCTGCCCCAGACAGGGTTCCCCTCGAACATTTATATGTTCTGCCTGCAGGAAGGGCACCAGCCATAGTACGGAGGTACTACGGTGGAAACACCTGTCCGAAAGGACAGGTCAAAACTTCGCGGATTGGCCAGGCTCGCGAGCGGCGGTTCAAAAGAGATGCAGAAAGAAAGAGAAAACTGTAAAGGCTATCGCGGAAGAGGGGGCTGGAAGCGCTGGTCGACTTCGACCTGATAGCCGGTGACCAGCTTGTTGGTTTCGTTGGCCATGCCGATGATGGCTTGGAGTTCCTTGAACATGGCATCGGTCATCCCTTTGCCAAAGGCGGAAGCAGTGTGCGAAGCGATGCAATAATTGCAGTTGTTGGTGACGCTGACGGCGATGTAAATCAGTTCTTTGATGAGCGGATCGAGCGCGCCCGGCCCCATGATCTGCTTGAGACTTTCCCAAGTGCGCTTGAGTAAAGCGGGATCATGCGCGATGGCCTTCCAGAAGTTGTTAATCCAATCGATCTTGCGCGTGGCCATGATGTCGTCGTAGACGGCACGCACTTCTGCGCTCGCGTCTTTGTATTCGATCAATCCGAAGGTGGCCATGAGGGTCTCCCAAAATACTTGCGCGCGTATCTTCCAAGACGGTAGCAGGAAGCGGACGCGACTGGGTAGTGCAGAGTAAAGTTCCCCTTCAAAGCAGAAACTGCGAAGCGTGGCTCGGTACTTGAGCACTTTCCTGCGAGGATAGGCATTGCATGGTGCAGGAAAGCGATGAAAAAGGGCGCAAACTTCCGAGCTTGCGTCAATGGAAAACTACGTTGGGGGAGCATCCGGATGATGAATTTTTTGGGTTCGTCGAATGAAATTCATTCTCCTTGACAGGCAGCCAGGGGAGAGTTAAAACTCAAGCACCAAAGCCATTTGGCGTCAGTGCTGTTTCTTGAACCGAAAAGAGGGCGAGCTGGTCCGGGGGGCTTGTCCATATTTTCAGCAATAGATTTCGCTCATTCAACTCAATGCGAGCGGTTCGCCATGTGACTGTTCATTGAATTTCACTTTTCAAGGCTTGCTGCCGCAAGGCAGGATGCAGGTGCTGTCGGTTGTATTTCGATCTCGATGAGGGGGGTGTTTATATTATGAAGCGCCTAGTCTTAGCAATTCTTGTTGTGTTGTCGCTCGCGGTTGCAGCAGACGCGCAAACGTTTCGTGGCGCGATCAACGGAACGGTGACGGATCCGTCAGGCGGCGTTGTTCCAAACGCCGCGGTGAAGGCCACGGAAATCGCCACTGGCATTGATCACAACACCGTTACAACGAGTGAAGGTCAATTTGCTTTCCAAGACATCCCGCTCGGGCTCTATAAAGTTGTTGTTACCGCATCGGGATTTCCTGCCTATACCGTGGATAAAGTCGAAGTAAGCGCTGGCACGATTTACACTCTGAACGTCAAGCTCACCCTTCAGCAGCAAACCACGACAGTAGAAGTATCTGCTGCGGCGTTGACGCTTGACACGACCACAGCGACCCAGAACATGACGATCTCCTCCGACGTCGTCCAAGACGTTCCGCTAAACGGGCGGGATTTCACACAGTTGATCGCTGTGGCCCCGGGGTACGGTGGCTACTCCGTGGGCGGTTTCGGCTCGATGAACGGAGCTCGTGCCAATCAAAATAACTGGCAGATTGACGGCGTGGATAACAACGATTTCTGGCATAACATCCCTGCGGTCAATCAGGGCGGTGTTTCGGGCATTGCTGGCGTCGTGCTGCCCGTCGATTCCATCGATGAGTTTTCCTCGCAGACCCAGTCCGGAGCGGAATCAGGACGCAACGCGGGCGGCACGGTCAACCTGGTCATCAAGTCAGGTGGAAACACGATTCACGGTTCTGCCTACTATTACAATCGCAATGAGTTCTATGGCGCACACTCCGCCTTCTTTGCACCTAGTTCCACCACCCCGAAAGCGCCGCCGGTTCGAAATGAAAACTACGGTTTCTCCGCGGGCGGTCCCTTCATCAAGAACAAGCTCTTTTCCTTTGTGAGCTATGAAAAGCAGCAGTACCTCATTGGCTTATCCGGCGTGGCGACAGAACCTTCAGACGCCTGGATAGGACTAGCAACGGATGTGCTTAACAATCCTCTTTGTGTTCCTGTCACGCCTACTTGTACGACCCGCAAGTACGGCTCCTATAATCCCGTGACTTCGAGTTCACTATCGTGCACGGCTCCTTCGACGTCGGGATGCACCGGCGGCCTCATGGGTCCGAACGGTTTCTGGCCCCGGGGCCTGATCGGCAGCCTTCCCGCGACGAACAACAATTTCTTCAGCCCGGTCGCTGCCACCGGCTACAGCTACAACGGGGTCGCCAAGGTTGACTATCAACTGAACGACAAACACCACCTCTACGTCCGCTTCTTCGGCGGACAGGGCAGTCAGACTCAGCCGCTTGGTGGCAGCCCTGCGCTCGGAACCGCCAGCTCGAACTTGAAGGACTACTTCGAGGTGGCGCCCCTCCACGTTTTCAACGAATCTCTGGTCCTCAACTCCACGTTCTCGAGCCGGCTCACGAACCAGATACTGGTAGGCGCTAATTATTTCAACCAGGTCTTTCACGACTTTAATGCTGGCTTTGATACGCAACAGATGGGATTGTTCCTCAGCCCTGGTGCAACCGCCCACGGGCAGGCCATCCTTGGCGCTCCGAACATTCAAATTGGCAACTTTGAGCAGATTGGACTGACGCCGCCGGAAGGGCGCAGCGACCTCACCTACCACATTACCGATATCGTGTCCTACAGCATGGGCGCGCACCAACTGAGGTTTGGCGGCGAGTTCCGCCGTGGCCGCGTCAATGAGTTTTATCACCGCCGCGGCACGGGGAAGTTTGTGTTCGATGGTAGCCAGGGTGACCAAACGCAATGTACGGCACTGGGTGCAGCATTCGCAGGCTGCGCATGGGGTATCTCGCCAGACCCGACGAAACAGGTGGACCCAACACTCTGCAACGCGCTTTGTAAGGGCTTAGATCCAAACGTGAGAGCCCTGGCAGATTATCTGGCAGGTTCCGTCGCTACATCCTCGATCGCTGTGGGAAATCCGGAGCGCACGGTGCACGTGAATGCCTTCAATTTCTACTTCCAGGATTCCTGGCAATGGACAAAAAGACTCAGCATAAATTACGGAATGCGCTATGAGTATTTTGGTCCGTTGCATAGCGGCGACAAAGACCTTGCGGTCTTCACCCCGGACAAAGGCTTACAGATTCAAGGGGCCGGCATTAGCTCCATTTTCCCGGCGGACCGGAACAACTTTGCTCCGCGGCTGGGTTTCGCCTACCAGCCTACGGCTAAGGGCGATCTGGTTGTTCGCGGGAGTTTCGGCGTCTTCTATGACCAGATCAACATTAACCCGTTCCTGGATTTCCGGCCACCGGCCAACGCCGCCGATGGTTTGCAGGATAATCCGATCGGGCCGCACCCGGTCTCCAACTACTCGACAAATATCTGTGGCGACGCAACCTACAATTGGCAAACAATTCAGACGGCCACAGTCTGCCCGAACGGTACGCCCAAGGCGGCCGGTTCAATCTTTCCCGACGTCACAACATGCACGACGCTCAACGTAGCCACGGATCCGAACTGCAGAAACTTCACTTTCGCGGCATATTCGGTGAACCAGAATTTCCGCACTCCCTATTTCTACAATTACAGCCTGCAGATGGAAAATGGCCTGCGCACTGCTTCGGTCTTACAGGTTGGATATGTCGGCAGTCAGGGGCGCAAGCTGAACATCATGCTCAACATCAACGGGAACGGTCAGTTCGCCTCACAGTACCCGAACGCCGGCAACATCCTTCAGGAGAATAGTATCGGCACATCCAACTACAACGCACTTCAGGCCATTTACAGACTTCGCGTTTGGCATGGACTGAGCACCACCGTAGGCTATACCTGGTCGCACTCACTCGATGAGATCAGCCAGTACCGCGCCGTAGTCGCAGACAGTGCAAACATAAAAGTGGACTATGGCAACAGCGACAACGATACGCGACACCTCTTCACCACGAGCATCTCTTACGAAATACCAAAGGCGCCGTGGGCCCATGGCTGGTCCAGCTACCTGGTCAATGGGTGGCAGGTCAGCGGCCTGTGGAATTTCCATACCGGCCAACCATGGAACATCACTCTTCCGTTTAAGGATCTGATCGGGAACCCCTTCAAGAGCGACCCTAACTACACGGTCAATCATTCCTTTACGAGGGATATCATTCAGAGCGGCAAATCCACCGGCCCGGGCGTACAATGGGTCAATCCCGATGCCTTTGGGCCACCGACGGGCACTTTCGGCAATCTGGCTCGAAACAAGTACTACGGTCCCGGCTACGGGGGCATAGATTTCTCCGTCTTCAAGAACATCCCGATCCGGGAGCGACTCAAGATTCAACTGAGAGCCGAGATGTACAACTTGCTCAACCGCGTCAATTTCGCGACCGGCACCGGCGCGGTAAACGGGGACGGAACAGTTCGCGACACAATCGGCGACTTCAACGGGGCACCCGGCATCGGGCCCGGGGAAGCCTTCAACATGCAGCTTGCTGCGAAGATCATCTTTTAACGATTGCACCAGCCCTTAACCAACCAAGAGGCCCCTCGATGGGATCGGGGGGCTTTTTGTTTTTTTGGGTGCCACTTTTGAGCGTGGCCGGGTGGACGGACGCTCTCGCCCGGCGAGGCACCACTTGACAGGGGGTACCCTATCCCGGGTGGTTTCGGCGAAGAGTGCGGAATTGCATGAAAAGAAACGGGTTGAATCTCCGTGCCTGCAGTGAGAAAGTTGAGAGAACGCAAGGGCGGACGGTTCCGGACCGATTCGTGGACATAGAAGTCTCCAGAAAAGAAGGATTTAGGTTGTAAGCGGGACCGCGAAGACGATGCGCACTACTTCAGGAGGCGTAACATATCAGATTAGTGACTGTATTGACAACAAAAACTTGTAAAACTTACTCGAAGGATGTTACGGAATGAAACGATCGGCTGCTAGGGTGAAGGGAACCGGCGCCGACGCAGGCGAGGACTCCGGGCTACAAAGATCGAGTCCCGAAATGGCTTCGAGGAAGGCACGGAGATTCCGGGGCTGAAGCCCTTTCCCTCTCAAACATTTCGTGGGAACTGAAGCTCCCACCTCCTAAAGAGTTTGGAAGCGGATTTACGGAAAGCCGGGCTGAAGGGCGGCCTCTACACGGCGAGGAGAAAAGCAAACAGTGCCGCAGGGCTAGCGGTGGAGGAATTCTTCGAGGAGGAGGCGGGAGAGGCGGCGCGTGTTGTGGCGCAGAACGCCGTGTTCTTCGAGGAGATTGTCGAGGATGACGCGGAAGCCGAGCTTTTGGAGCGTGGCAAGATCGATGGCAACTGGTTCGGCTCCCTGGGCGCGGTAGCGGCGAGCGACTTCGGGCGAGACAGCCTGGCGGTTGGCGACCACCCAATCGATGACGCGGTGCGGGACGTGTTTCTGGATGGCGCGGAGATGGTCGGCGAGGGCGTAGCCAGCGGTTTCGCCGGGCTGGGTCATCAGATTGGCGACGTAGACGCGCGGGGCGTTCGATTTGGCGATGGCGCTGGCAATTTCAGGAATCAGGAGATTCGGAAGAATGCTGGTGTAGAGTGAGCCGGGACCGAGAAGAATCAGATCGGCCTGCTTGATGGCTTCGATGGCCCCCGAGAGCGGACGCACGCGGTGCGAGGAGAGCTTGAGTTTCTTGATCGGCACGCGGCTGGCGGTGATGCGGGTTTCGCCGTGAACGATGCGGCCATTTTCGAGCGTGGCAACGAGGTGAACGTTCGAAAGCGTCGATGGAAAAATGCGCCCACGAATCGCCAGCACTTTGCTGCTGACACGGATAGCTTCAGTGAAATCGCCGGTGACGTGAGTGAGCGCGGCAAGGAAAAGATTGCCGAAATTGTGGCCGACGAGGCCGCGTCCCGCATGGAAACGATATTGGAAAAGACGAGCAAGAAGGGCCTCATCTTTCGAAAGCGCCACCATGCAATTGCGAATGTCACCCGGCGGAAGGATGCGGTTCTCCCGGCGCAAGCGACCGGAGCTGCCCCCGTCATCGGTGACCGTGACGATGGCGGCGAGATCGGCGATGGGCCGTTCGGTGCTGGCGTGTTCGTCGGTGCGGCGGATGACCAGTTCCTTGAGGCCGCGGAGGAGCGTCGAGAGACCGGTGCCCCCTCCAAGAGCGACGACGCGGAAGCCGTGGGATAGAATCTTCGGTTTTGAGGCGCGTTTTTTCAGATCGGCTTTCGGAATTTCAGGAATTAATCCTAGAAAAAGGAATTTTACACAGAGAGCTCAGAGGATACCGAGACAGAGAAGAAAAAACAGGACAGGCAAAGCCTGTCCCTACAAAAGACCGCTAACCGGCGGTGCCGTCTTTCTCCGGATAGAGCAGCTCGGTGAAGCGCGGATCTTCCTGGAGGAAGGCAAAATCCTCGTCGTTGCGCGCGTGATAGCGGTTTTCCGCACGCAACTGAATGGCGACCTTCAGATTGGCCAGGGCGGAATCAGCTTCGCCGGTCAGGCAATCGAGGGCGGCCAGCGCATAGTGAATATGGTCGGCTTTGGGAGCGGCTTTGCGGGCTTTGTCGAGACTTTCGCGGGCATCGTCCCATCGGCCGATGTTCATCATCGCGACGCCGCGCTGGTAATGCTCTTCGGCGGTGCGAGGATTCTGCTCGTGAGACGGCTTCATGCGCTGCTCAGCGATTTTCACGTGCATGCGCGCGCGATCGGCGAGTTCCTTGCTGGGGCCCTGTAAGACTTTTTCAAGTTCCTGCTTAGCCCGTGCGAATTTCTGCTGATGAAAGAGGGCCAGGGCTTCATCGTAGACTTTCAGTTGCGCCTGGACGCGGGGGTCAACCAACTCGACACCCCCACGCTGGGCGGGCGGAGGGGGAGGGAAAGTCTTTTTTTTCTGTGACTTAGACTGACTCCGCGCCTTGCCCTTGGAATGCCTTGATGACCCTGAAGAGGGCTTACGCGCTTTTGCCATGGGGCGAATGCTAGCAGAGCAGGATTCCGGCGTCAACGGATGTGAGCGAGGGCAATTCGTAGGGAGCGGAACCGTCAGGCGTTACCGAACGGCGGCACGAGCCAAAATAGGGCGTGGAGATCGGGGCGGAATCGCGGACACTGTATGTGCGGTATGCGCGAGGCGACACGCGGGGCGGGAAGGCTGGCCTGCCTGCGCCGCGTATGCTATAAGTTTGTGGCCGAATTCTGGTTGACGACAACGTGCCTTTCATCAACTTTCCTGCTCGCGAAATTAACTGCAAGCTCGTGTACTACGGTCCAGGTTTGGGCGGAAAGACCGCCAACCTACAGTGGATCTACGACCACACCGGACAAAATCAGAAGGGCAAGATGGTGTCGCTGGCGACGGAGACGGACCGAACGCTCTTTTTCGACTTCCTGCCCCTGGATTTAGGAACGGTGCGCGGATTCAAGACGCGCTTTCATTTATATACGGTTCCCGGACAGGTATTTTATGAGGCCAGCCGCAAGCTTATCCTGAAGGGCGCGGACGGCGTGGTGTTCGTGGCGGATTCGCAGGAAGAACGGCTGGACGCGAATTTCGAAACGATGGAAAACCTGATGGAGCACCTGAAAGAGCACAACCTGAATTTCACAACCATTCCTTATGTGCTGCAATTGAACAAGCGCGACTTGCCCAACGCGATGTCCGTGGCGGAATTGACGAAGCAACTGCAGAAAAAAGGTGAGCCGGTTCTGGAAGGCGTGGCGATTCAAGGATTGGGCGTGTTTGAAACGCTGAAAGAAGTCGCCAAGCTGGTGCTGGCGGAACTGAAGAAGGGCGGGTAAACCGCTAAGAGCAAACGTCGAATCGCTCGTGCCGTCGCTACTCGCGAAATGTAATCTCGATCCTAGTTCTCGTCGGGACTTTCTTGCCGTCTTTCATGGCCGCGGGCTTGAATTTCCATTTCCTTACCGCTTTCACCGCATTGTCCGCAAAACTATGGCCGGGGTCTGACACGACGCGGATGTCATCCGGTTGTCCATCAGCTGATATCATCACGTCGAGCATGACCACTGCAGATGAAATCTTGGCTTTCCGAGCTTCAGGAGGGAATTCGGGCTGCGGACAACTTCTGCATGATGGCGGAGAGGCAGGGTGCTCTGAAGTAGAAGTTGAATTGTCCGACCCTGCCTGAGTCCACGAAAGGGGGACACTGCCTGAAGGAGCAATCAGTAAGGCTCCTGCGCAGGCCCGACAAAAAATCATTTTTATGGGCGCCATGTTATCACTCAATTACGACTTCTGTCGAAGTGCCTCGCGATCGAGAAATTGAGCGAAGTCATAACAAGCTTTTCGCGTGCGTTCGTCAAGATACCACTAGGAAAAATTGGCGAGGGCGGCGGATTCGGATTCGAAGGTAGGGATGGCCTCGACGAGGCGGGTGACGGTGAGGGCGTCGCGCACGCGGCCCGGGCCGCAGACCAGACGGAGCACGCCGCCTTCACGGGCGAGCTTGATGGAGATGCGCACGAGCGTTGAGATGCCGGAGCTGTCGATCTGCGGGATGCCGTTCAGGACAACGACAACTTTCTTCGCGCCCCCTTTGACCACAGATTCGAGAGCGTCGTGGAGCTGCTCGGCAGGCTCGCCGATAGTGAGGCGGCCGTGAACTTCGAGTACGGACACTCCGCCGGACTCGTGGACGTTGATTTCCATGGGGAGCCGGTCAGTCATTGGGCACTCTCTATTGGATCTCTCAAGCAAAAGGCAGTACGGCGACGCGGCGGCCTTCGGAGACCAGGATGCTTGCCTGCCCGCAGGGCATTATACGATGCCGGGCGTGTGGGACAAGGAAATGTGCGTGCATCGAATCATTCGGGGGTGCGAGGCCACACCGTCGAAAAGGTGCGCGTGCAGCAGAAGGGCAAAGTGAGCCGCGCCTGTCGCCCTAGAGGATCATCTGGCGCGACTGCTTTGTTGCGAGGAATTTTGCCAGGCCTCGGCGGGTACCAAGGTGGGGTTGCGGAAAGCGATTTTTAGCAGAAGTGGCGTGAGCAGGGTTGTTGCCACGGCCATGAACACAACCACGCTGTAGACTTCCGTGCTAATCACCGCCATACCCAAGCCGATCTGCGCCACCACCATACCCACTTCTCCCCGCGGCACCATACCAAGACCGATCTTCAAGACGTTTTGCCAACCGAGCGAGATGGCACCAAGACCACAGCCGACCAGCTTGGTCACCACGGCGGCGGCCAGAATAACCAGTGCCAGCGCAATTGTCGACCGGGAACGGAACACTGCGAAATTCAGGTGCAGTCCAATGCCCGCGAGGAAAAAGGGCACCAGCAGCTCGCTCACGCCCCGAGTCAACGTGCGCATACGGGCGTCGGAACTTTCAGAGAGTGCGAGGCCGGCGAGAAAGGCGCCAACGATCGCGGCAACCCCGGTGTACTGCGCCAGCAGGGCCATCGCGAACAGGAACAGCAGCGCGATATGAAACTCCGCTTCGTCGGCACGCGCACGCGATCCAAAAATCGGCAGCACGCGCTTCACCGCGGTCGTGCCCCAAATCGCCATAACCACGGTGAACGCCGTCGCCAACAACGCGACCAGCGCGATCTCCCAAAGGTTGACGCGGCCGCGCGCCACACTGCTGACTACCGCGAGCACGATTAGCCCGAGGACATCGTCAATCACTGCAGCAGCCAGGATGATCTGGCTGGCCACCTCATGAAGCAACCTACGCGCCGAAAGCACGGACGCGGTAATTCCCACGCTGGTGGCCACCATCGCGGCCCCGACAAAGACCGATTCGATTTGCGGCGCTCCCCAGGCAGCCAGGATTCCCCATCCGGCGAAAAATGGCACAATCACGCCGATAGTTGCCACCAAGGCAGCCTTCCCGCCCACTTTCAACAGTTCAGAGGCCTTGACCTCGAGGCCAACGCCAAAAAGCAGAAACATCACGCCAAGATCCGACAGCGCCTTTAAAATCTCGTTGGGACTAATCCACCCGAGGACGCTGGGGCCTACCAGCGCGCCAGCCAGGATTTCTCCGACGATGCCAGGCTGGCCAAGCCGTTCGCATACCTCTGCCAGAAGCTTGGCGGAACCGAAAATAATTAGCAGGGCAAGAGGCAGCGGCAGCGGATCGTGCATTTGGAGACCTCAGGGGCGCTGCGCGGACTGCCGAGACAACTTGCGCCAGGTCATCAGGGCGGCCAAGCCGCAGCCCGCCAGAACCGGCACAAGCGGGACGCCTCTGGAAATCAGCAAGTAAGCCGCCATTACCGCGGCTCCAAAATAAAAACTCCATTTCAAGTTCATCGGATCACCGTGAAGAGAACCGTCACGATAGTCAGAATAAGGCCAAAACAGATCACGGGGATAACAAGAGTTTTTGTCCAATTGGGCTTGATAGTGCCTTCACGGGTCATCCGGCGAATCTCGGAAAGCTGATGGCGCGCCTGCGCGAGCTCCCAAGGGTTGGTAGCCAGTTCCAACGCCTGGAGCGTTTCTGTTTCCGCGACGTGCAGAGCGCGCAAACGGTACTGCAATTCAGCGAACTTGAATTGAGCGAAGAAATTACGGGGCTCGAGGGCGCGAGCTTCTTCCAGGGTGTCCATGGAGCTGTACACATCGTAGTTCATGGCGTGCGCGATACCTAGGCAGACACGGAGGTCCGCATTGGCCGGGTTTAGAGCGCAGGCCTTCTTAAGAGAAGCAATAACCTCTGCGAGTTTTTCTGGCGGAACAGAATGTGGATCCCGCCATGGAAGCGCGGGGAGACGAGGAAACTCGACGCCGGGAGCCACAGCTCCCGGCCGAGGTTGCAATGCTGTCGTAGTGGCCGTCATCCGAAGTCCTCCTCACATCTCTGACTTCAGCTCGAACTCCGGATAGCCCAGTGCGCCCATTTCGGGCAAGTCCAGGCCCTGAAGTTCGGATTTCGCCGAAACGCGCTGGCCGACAAACCAGTCAACTAGGAGATTGAAGACAAAACTCAGCGAAAAGACAAAGCCAAGGAGTGTCACAACACCCATGAGCTGAGCCACGAGCTGGCCGCCGTTGTCCCCGTAGAAGAGGCCGGTGACGGAACCCGTGACACCGTTCCATGAGCCGCCATAGTTGCTCTTGCCGTCGGCGAAGAGTCCGACGGAGATGACGCCCCAGAGGCCGTTGGCGCCGTGGACGGAGATGGCCCCGACGGGGTCGTCAACCTTCAGGACTCTGTCGATGAATTCAACGGAAATGCAGACCAGCACGCCTGCGATGAGGCCAATGATCACTGACGCGACGGGATTCACGAAGCCTGATGGAGCGGTGATAGCAACGAGGCCAGCCAGCAACCCGTTGCCGCTCATTGAGGCGTCGGGCTTGCCGTAACGGAGCCACATGTAGAGCATGGCGCCGAACGAGCCGGCCATGCCCGCGAGCATGGTGTTAGTGGCAATGGAGCCAATGCGAAGAGCACCGTTGCCAGACGCGCCAAGCGTGGAGCCCGGGTTGAACCCGAACCAGCCGAAAGCCAGAATGAAGCAGCCGGTCAGGACAATCACGATATCGTGCGCCAGGATCGCGTTGGACTTCCCTTCCCGTGTGTACTTGCCGATGCGGGGACCGAGAATCATCGACACAGCGAGAGCAGTAACGCCACCAACAGAGTGCACGACGCCCGATCCGGCAAAGTCACAGTAGCCCTTGCCGAGCCCGAAGTTAACGCCAAGGTTTGCGAGCCAGCCCCCTCCCCAAGCCCAGTTGGCAAATATCGGATAGGTGAAGGCGCCTAAGAAGAATGTTGAAATGATGAATGCCGCGTACTTCCAGCGCTCACAGGCCGAACCCGTAACAATCGTGGTAGTCGTGTCCATGAACACCATCTGAAACAGGAAGAGGACCATGACCGCCACGTCGTACGTCCCGCGGTGCACAAGGAATAGACCGTTCATGCCGAATAAGCCAAATGGCTTCCCGAATAACGTGATCGTGTATTCGCCGTTCAAGACAGGAGTGCCGCCGAGATTGGCCACTGCGCCAACGCCACCCATCTGAATCGCAAAGCCAATGAGCCAATAGGCCAGCATACCAACGCCGTATACCATGAAGTTCATCATCATGGTGTGATTGGCGTTTTTGGCGCGGCAGAGACCGGTTTCAACGATTGCAAATCCGGCCTGCATGAACATAACCAGGAAGCCGGCGACCAAGGTCCAGACAAAATTGATAGCGATTTTGTTCTGGCCCACCTGATTGGCGAGGTCGCCGATTGTAATACCCTTCTTGGTGTCTGTCACAGAGATGTCGCTGGCTGTTCCCGTAAGTGAACCGTCGGGATCGCCCTTAGCGCGAGCATCCGCCGCAGGCACGGGAGCATTAGCGAGATCCGCGTCAGTGATTGGTTTCGGAGCTGGAGCCGGAGCGGCAGCAGCAGGAGCGGGTGTAGCAGGAGTCTGAGAAAACCCAGACGGCGCCAAGCAACACGCCATGACCAGTCCGAGGAGTAATCTGTTGAGCGTTTTCATCCTCAGTTCACCCCTTTTTTCCAATTGGCATTCTTGAGATAGTGCCTGTTGAGCAAACCCATAATGCCAAACATGCTGACAGCCAGTCCGAGGAGCACAAGAACCAGACGTCCTCCCACGGAACTGGTCAAGGTCAGACTGAGAACGCTGATAAGGAATCCGAGCAAAGTTACGAGAAGTCCGACGAGAATTAACATGTTTGAGGCCTCAATTCTCCGCTTGTTCGAGCGGCTTAGCTTTTAGAAACGCGGCAACCGAGCCAGCCAGAAGTGCGGCGGCCACAATGTAGAGAAGGATCTTCCCTCCATAGATGGCGCCGGAAAGTACGGTGAACCCGAGCAAGAACGCCGCGACTCCCACGGCCTGTGTGGGATTAGCTCCCATAGCGTGTTTCCTCCCTATTTAGAATATAGAATCAGCCTTGCACACCTGAGCCTGAACGAACTCCCCAGAAAGAACGGCTACCATTCGGGCCTGCCGGCGAACAGCAGCTTTCCGTAACGGCGCCATTCCGGAGCTCGCAGCCGCACCGCCAGCCGCGAAAACTTCTCCGAGAGTGACAGCTTCTTCCCATATTGCGGGCTTGCACTCATTCCATTCCTCCCCAATTGAATTTCCTCAGGAATTCGATCAACCTCAGCGGCTGCATGAATTACCGTTTGGGCCCAAAGAATGCCAGCACTCCCAAAGACAGTGTGTCTTGGTTCTTGTAGGTTCCGAAGCCGGTGGTACCGTTCACCGCAGAACCGCGAAAGAAGAATGGCTGGTTCGACCAGTCGCGCCGGTACTCCAGGCGCGCGAGCAGACCCTCGACCATTTTGTATTCGCCCGTGGCAGTGAACTCTTTAAGGTCCTGCGCCAGTCCGGTCGAGAATCCATCGCGGTCTTTAAACCATTCCAGCCGCGGGGTGAACGCCCACTTCGGCGTAGCCTGAACGTGCAATGCTCCCGCGATACCATACCACTTGCTGGTAAACGCAGCCCCAGCTATTCCACTGCGGTTCTGACCGTAGTCGAAGTTGATGTATGCGTTTAACATGCTATTTGGTGTCAAAAGTAGGGTTGTATCATAGAGGTGGCGCCAGCCGGTATTCGTATTGGAATTCTCGGGTCCGCCGTAGTAGTTGTTGCTCCAGGCGAATTTCTTGGTTGTGAAAGTGCCGGTGAGCCCCACGGTCTTGCCGCTATTATTGTCCTCGGTGTCGTTCCACCCGTTGACGAGTTGCACCCCGCCGGTGAAATATTTGCCGACCGGGAAAGATGTGCGTACGCCGAAGTGGTAATACGGAATGGCCCAGGCGAAGAGAAGCGAGCGGGAATAGTTCCAATTGCTGTTGGTTTCGATGACTTCAGCACCTGCACTCGTGACGAATTGTCCGAAGTCCACCTCGAAGCCCTTCGCCTTTGGCGGCTTCAAGCTGAGATACGCCTGTTCGATGTTCCGAAGAAAGCTCGGCGCCGTGCTTGGCTCGCCAGCATGGATGATGTCAAATGCGCGGCCGAACCCAAGATCCACCTGGAACCCGACCGGATCGGGCGAGTGCGCCAGGGTCAGCTTGGCCATGTTCAGGCTGAATTGATTGGCCTTCACATCGAAGTTATACAACTGGTTGAGCTGCGAAGACGGATGGTTAAAATTGAAGCTGTAATAACCGTCCACCAATCCGCTGAAATCGATCGGCCCCACCGACCATGTCGGAGGCGCGGGCGTTGCCGCGGGGGACTGTGCTGGTGGCGGTGCTGCCGGGGCAGGATCCTGAGCAGCCGGAGCGCTGGTGGCCGCCGCTTGGTCCGTGAGGGATGGCGCGGAAGCGTTGCGCGTCACAACGTCGGCGAGACGCTTTTCCAATTGTTCGATACGATCGAGCAGGATGCGTTCCTGCAGGTCATCCATCGTCCTTACAACTTGCGTACCCCCCGTGCTTTGCTGGTTGCTATTTGTCTCCTGTCCGAATACGGGTATGACCAGCACTGAACCGAGCAATAAGCTGAAGCAACACTTCGAGGAAATGCTCACTTTATTCTCCTTAGGTCTTCCCTGGATCCCCTGGCCCTGCGACTCTGGTCAAATACGATTTGAGGACATTGCTCGTCGCTTGAGGGCCGACTGTAGCTATGACTCTTTGGAAACGCCAACAGAAAATTTATATTGTATAGATGCAAAATTTTTGTTGGCTTGCCCTGGCCTCCCGTGCATTACTGTTGCATCGCGCGTTTCGCCCGCACTCAGGGTGCTCTTGCGCCATCCCAGGGAAATCCAGTTCTTCCATTGAAGGGGGAAGTGCATGAAGAAACTCGAAGCAATCATTCAACCCTCCCGGTTCGAATCCGTAAAAGATGCGCTGCTGGAGATGGGCGTGGGAGGTTTGACGGTGACGGAAGTACGCGGACACGGGCGGCAGAAGGGCCATACGGCGGTCTACCGTGGACGGGAGTACACAGTGGATCTTCTGCCAAAGATCAAGCTGGAGGCGGTGCTGCCGGACGCCCTGGCGGATCGCGCCGTAGAAACAATATTGAAGACAGCCAAGACAGGGCAGATTGGCGACGGTAAGATATTCCTCTCAAGGGTTGACGAAGCAATCCGGATTCGCAACGAGGAGCGCGGCGAAAATGCGCTCTAGCCATTCACTCTTGGCCGCCCGGCAGCTGTTTCATTGAAAGCAGGGCGATCAACGTGACAACCGCTGCGCGCCCCGGCCTCAATCCGGGTATGCAACCCGCTAACAACATGGAAGGTTCCCCGACGCCTTTGTCCGTGCTCGGTCCGCAGGCCGACGCGGAACGGCAACGCATACGCCAACAATTTGAGACCGGTACCAGTGTGCGAGAAACGTTGCGTGCCCTGTGCGAGCTGGCGGACCGCAACGTCCAGCAAATTTTTGGCGAAGTCCTGCGCGTCCACAACCGTGAACCGCAGGGGCTTTGCCTGCTGGCACTGGGCGGGTACGGGCGGCGCATGCTGTTTCCCTATTCCGATCTCGACATTCTATTTTTACTGGGAAGCGAAAGAGTCGAGCAGGAATCGCGGCCGCTCATCTCCGAGTTTTCACGGACGTTGTGGGACATCGGATTTCGCGTGAGCTCGGCTGGACGCACGCTGGAAGAATGCAGGCGGATTGAAGAAGACAATGCGGAGTTCCACCTGGCTTTGCTGGATCGCCGATTTCTGGCGGGCGACGCCGCGCTCTTTGAAAAGCTGGACACGAAAGTGCTGCCCGGGTCGGAAAAACAGGCGCGGCCCTTCCTACTGGCGCAAATTCACAGGCTGACCAGGGAGCGATTGACGCGCTACGGAAATACGATTTTCCACCTCGAACCCAACGTGAAAGAGTCGCCCGGCGGCATGCGGGATTATCAGGCCACCATCTGGCTGCGGCAGATCGTCGACGAGAAAAAAGGGATTCGCAACATCACCGCCGCAGAGGAAGAGCTTTCCTCGGCGGCCGTCGATTTTCTCAGCGCCATTCGATGTTTTCTGCACTACAGCAACGGCCGGAACGACAACACGCTGACCTATGAACTGCAGGCGACGGCAGCAAAACGCGCTCTCGGTGTGGGCGACGGAGTGGCGCGAACTCCTGCCGAATGGATGCGCCAGTATTTTCGGCACGCCCGAACATTGAACCGGCAACTCTTGCGCTATCTCGAGCAGAAGGCTCCCGTGCCGTTAACGCTGCGGCAGCGCCTGTTCAATGCAGCACGCCCCGCGAAGCTCGAGCCGGGCGACGGCAAGTGTTTCGCGAAGCGTGACGGTAGGATCGAAGTGTTTGACCAGCCAGTATTGTCGGACCGCGCAGTCACATACTCGCTCTTCGCGGAAGCGGCCCGAACGGGGACTCCGCTGAGCCGCGAGGCGGAACGCAGCATCAGTTATATCCTGACGCATCCGGAACTCCCTCCGAAGAACACCGAGATTCCCTGGGTCACACTGCGCGAAATTCTGGGTTCCGATTATCCCGGAGTGGCCTTGCGCTCGATGCAAAGGCTGGGTTTGCTGGCGGAAGTCCTGCCGGAATTTGGAATAATCGACTCGCTCGTGGTCCGAGATTTTTATCATCGCTACACGGTGGACGAACATTCGTTGCGCACCATCGAGCACCTGCAGGAATTGGCGGAGCCGCCGGATGAGCGAGGAGTGCGTTTCGCGCCGCTTTGGAAGACCGCCGAGAGGCGAGACTTGCTGATTCTGACGCTGCTGTTGCACGACGTGGGCAAAGGAATGCCGGTGGAGAATCACGTCACCGGCGGCCTCACGGCGCTCGATAGCGCCGCCCGCAGGTTGAATCTTTCGCCGGAAGAGAAGGAAGAAGTCCATTTCCTCATCGAACACCACCTGGACATGTCCGCCACCGTGCAGCGGAGAGACATCTTCGATCCTGCTACCGTTTCGGCTTTTGCGCAGTCCGTCACAACGCTGGAACGTCTCCAGAGACTGTGCCTGCTGACCTATGCAGACATTCACTCCGTCAATCCGGAAGCGCTGACGCCGTGGAAGGCGGAAATGCTGTGGCAGCTCTTCGTGGCAACTTCCAACCACTTCAGCCGCACGCTGGATCGCGACCGCTTGCACGCGCGGGATGAAGGCTCGCTGCTCGAGCGCGTGAAGGCGCTGGCGGGCAACACCGGAATCGAAGAGATCGAGCGGTTCCTCGAAGGATTCCCGCGGCGGTATCTCGCGGTGCATTCGGCGGCGGAGATTGCGGCGCACTTTGCGCTCTACCG
>Ga0137394_10000357_pt1 | contig 31780 bp, 33 predicted proteins | sample czobulk116metaG_FD_108278 | JGI IMG/M metagenome (GOLD analysis project Ga0137394, IMG submission 108278) | Vadose zone soil microbial communities from Angelo Coast Range Reserve, California, USA - czobulk1.16 metaG | ecosystem: Environmental > Terrestrial > Soil > Vadose zone | place: USA... | reverse complement strand
TTCTGGTACCCGTAGAGCGCGATCCCGTCGACCGCATCGGCGGGCGCGCCGCGCCAGATCGCCCGGTAGGCCGCGAAGCCCACCTCGGCGATGCGCGTCGCATCGGCCCGGTCGAGCACGCCTTCGGAGACGACGTGCATGAGCGTGCGCACGTCCTCCGGCTTCTCCGGCTTCACGACGTTGAACCCGTAATTGGCGAACCGATCGCGGATGGCGTCCTCGATCGCCGTCCGGCGGTCCGCGTCGATCGACCGGTCCTGCGCGAGCTTCTCGTGGACGTACTCGAGAACGTTCTGCCGCGCCGCGCCCTGCGAGGCGGACGCGCCCAGCGCCAGCGCTAGGAATAGCGGTCGTTTCGCCAGGGATGCGCCGTGTTGGAGTAGCCGCGCAGCTCCCAGAAGCCCAGGCGGTCGCGCGTCAAGAGCTCGATTCGATGGATCCACTTGGCTCCCTTCCAGGCGTAGAGCTGGGGCGTGATGACGCGCACCGGGCCGCCGTGCTCGGCGGGAAGCGGCTTGCCTTCGGCGGTGTGGACCAGCAGGACGTCATCCTTGAGGGCCTCTTCGAGCGGGAGGTTGGTGGTGTAGCCGTCGTAGGCATGCGTCATGAGGTGCGTCGCCGAAGGCGTGGGCCTGGCGAGCGCGAGCACCGTGGACAGCTGCACCCCTTCCCACCGGACATCCATCTTCGACCAGGTGGTGACGCAGTGGAAGTCGCTGGTGTCCTCGACCTGGGGCAGGGCCAGGAAGTCCTTCCAGGAGAGGCGCACCGGCTCCTCCACCGCCCCATCGACGATCAGCTCCCACTTCGAGATCGGCACGTTGGGCTGCTTGCCGAGATCGAGCACCGGCCAGCCCTTGGTCACCGTCTGGCCTTCGGGGAGCTTCGGCATCCCGTGGCGGTTCGGCGCTCCCCTGCCCAATGGCCGCGAATCGGCCGCCGCCGGGGTATCCTTCATCTTCGCCTGGAAGCGCTCGCGCAGCTTCATCCGCGCTTCCACGATCCGGCTCTCCTTCTCGTCCATGGCGCGATTGTACGCGCGCACCGGGCGAACCGTTCCGGCATCTCAAGAAAGCGTTGCGATCCCGCCGTGTTCCGTACCAGTTGTCGCCGCTGCCCCGCCCCTGTACCCTGCGAGCGCCATGAAGCTCAACGTCCTGACCGACGAAGACAAATTCCACGACGAGTGCGGGGTCTTCGGCGTGTTCGGGCACACCGAGGCGGCCAACCTCGCCTACCTGGGCATCCACGCGCTCCAGCATCGCGGCCAGGAGAGCGCGGGCATCGCCTCCTGGGACGGCGAGCAGATCCATCTCCACAAGGCCATGGGCCTGGTGGCCGACATCTTCGACCAGCAGGCGATCGCCGGCCTGCCCGGCACGGTCGCCGTGGGACACACGCGCTATTCCACCGCGGGCCACTCCAACCTGGCCAACGCCCAGCCGATGGTGGCGCGGACGCCCGCCGGCCAGGTGGCGCTGGCGCACAACGGCAACCTGGTCAACGCGGAGGAGTTGCGGGCGCAGCTCGCCGATCGAGGCGCGCTCTTCCACGGCACCAGCGACACCGAGGTGATCGTCCACCTGCTCGCGCACCAGCGCGAGTCCACCATCGAGGAGCGGATCCGCGGCGCGCTGGCGAACGTGCGCGGCGCCTACTCGCTGCTCTTCCTCACCGAGAAGGGGATCGTCGCGGTCCGCGACCCGCTCGGCTTCCGCCCCCTGGTGCTGGGCAAGCTGAAGAACGGGGCCACCGTCTTCGCCAGCGAGACCTGCGCTCTGGACCTGATCGAGGCGGAGTACATCCGCGAGATCGAGCCGGGCGAGATGGTGGTGGTCGACGACAAGGGGCTGCGCACGCTGCAGAAGCTGCCGCCCCAGCGCGCCGGCAAGTGCATCTTCGAGCTGATCTACTTCGCCCGCCCCGACTCGCAGGTGTTCGGGCGCAGCGTGTACGCCACCCGCAAGGCGCTGGGAAAGCGGCTTGCGATCGAGGCACCCGTCGAGGCGGACGTGGTGATCCCGGTCCCGGACTCGGGCGTGGCGGCGGCCCTGGGCTACTCGGAGCAGAGCGGCATTCCCTACGACATGGGCCTGATCCGCAGCCACTACGTGGGGCGCACGTTCATCGAGCCCTCGCAGTCCATCCGGCACTTCGGCGTGAAGCTGAAGCTCAATCCCGTGCCGGAGGTGGTGCGCGGCAAGCGCGTGGTGGTGGTGGACGACTCGATCGTGCGCGGGACCACCAGCCGCAAGATCGTGAAGATGATCCGCGACGCGGGGGCCCGCGAAGTGCACCTGCGCATCAGCGCTCCTCCCACCCGCTGGCCCTGCTATTACGGCATCGACACGCCGGTGCGCAGCGAGCTGATCGCCGCCTCCCACACCGAGAAGGAGATCGCGAAGTACGTGACCGCGGACTCGCTCGGCTATCTCTCCCGCGACGGCATGCACGAGGCGGCCAAGGCCGAGCCCCGCGGGTTCTGCGACGCCTGCTTCACCGGCGAATACCTCGTCCAGCTCACCCCGCCCGAGACGGGCGCGACTCCCGTCGGAGAGCACGGCCCCCGGGAAGGCAAGCCCACCGGAGCGGCCGAGAACCTGACTGTGCTGCGCAACTGAGGGAAGATGTCACCGTGTAGGGGACATGATGAGCGGCGCAGCCGCGATTCGTGTCCCCTGGAGTTGCGGCATGATGAGCGGCGCAGCCGCGATTCGTGTCCCCTGGAGTTGCGAGGCGCTTACGTCCATCATCGACCTGCTCGTCAAGATCCAGGTCCTCGACGAACGCCAGCGTGAGGCGGTGCAGAGCCGCGCGCGCTCGGCGACCGGCGGGCACCTGGTGCAGCAGATCGCGGACATGGGCTGGGCGACCGAGGGGACCGTGGCGCGCGCAGTCTCCGTGGAGCTCGGGCTGCCCCGCATCGACCTGGCCGCCACGCCGCCGGAGCCCGCCGCGCTGGCGCTGCTCGACGGCAAGCTCTGCGCGGACCGCTTCCTGCTGCCGGTGGCGCTGCGCGAGAACGGCGAGCTTCTCTGGGTGGCGATGGCCGATCCCACCGACGAGGAAGCGATCGGCGTGGTGAAGCGCAGATCGCAAAAGCGCGTGCGCCCCGCCGTGGCGGGCCCCACCGAGATCCTCCGCGCCGTGCGGGCGCTCTACCCGGCGGCGGGCACGCAGCCCGAGCCGATCCAGAACGAGAAGCTGGCGGCCATCGAGATCGAGAGCGCCGAGGCGGAATCCGCGCTGGAGGTGCTGAACGTCGCGGACGACGTCCGGAGCAGCACCCCGCTCTCACGCATCGCCGAGCAGCTCGGCGTGGACGTCCCGCCGGACATGCCCTCGCGCGGGCACATGGACGCCCGCACGCAGGGACCCTCCATTCCGCCCAGGACCGATCCGCCGCCGGCGCCGTTCACCCTGGAGGAGCTGTTCGCGACCGGAAGACAGCCGGGCCCGATCGCGAACGACGACCTGGCCGAGAAGGAACTGACCACGCTGGAAGCGGTGCGCAGCTCCCTGGAGAAGGGCGCTCTGGTCCTGCGCGCGCTGGCGGAGCTGTGCGTGGAGAAGGGCATGTTCACGCCCGAGGAGTTCCGCAAGCGCAAGCCGCCCACCGGCCCGGTCAAGCCTTCGTGACGTCGCGGTGCGTGACCTTCACGTTCGCGCGGTGCTTCTCGGTGAGCCTGCGGCCCAGCTCTTCGGCGAGCGCGACGCTGCGGTGGCGCCCGCCGGTGCAGCCGATGCTGACCGTGAGGTAGCTCTTTCCCTCCGCGCGGTACTGCGGGATCAGGAACTGCAGCAGCGACTCCAGGCGCGCCAGGAATTCCTGCGCCGGCATCCGCTCCAGCACCCAGCTCGAGACCCTCGGGTCGGTCCCCGGGTGCGGCTTGAGCCCCTCGACGAAGTACGGATTGGGGAGGAAGCGGACGTCGAACACCAGGTCGCTGGCGGGCGGGATGCCGTTGCGGAAACCGAAGCTCAGGAGCGTGACGTTGAGCTTGTCGTCCTGCCCCGGACCCCCGAACTTGGCGGTGATCGCGTCGCGCAGCTCGTGCACGTTCATGCGCGTGGTGTCGACGATCTGGTCGGCCAGCGCGCGGAGCTGGGAGAGCAGCCGCCGCTCCTCGGCGATGCCCTCCAGGACGCTGCCGTCCGGGCTGAGCGGGTGCCGCCGCCGCGTCTCCGAAAATCTCCGGATCAGGGCGTCGTCCGCGCAGTCGAAGAAGACCACCTCGAGCTGGTGCCCTTCCCGCCGGACCTCGTCCAGCGCCGCCGGCATCGAATCGAGGAAGCGGCCCTCCCGCGCGTCGATCACGATCGCCAGCCGCTGCACCTCGTCGCTGGTGCCGTGGCTGACCAGCTCGAGCAGCTTGGTCAACAGCATCACCGGCAGGTTGTCGATGCAGAAGAATCCCAGGTCCTCGAGCGCCTTGGTGGCGGTGGACTTCCCCGCGCCAGAGAGCCCGGTGACCAGCACGATGCGGTGGGTGTCTGCGCCGCGCTTGGGAGGGTTGTTCTCCGGCAGCTCGGCCACTACTCGACCTCGTCGCCGATTCCCCGCGTCAGCGTCGCCTGCGCGATCTCGCGCGAGAGCTTCTCCTGGAACTCCTTGGCGGAGTGGTGCCCCTGCAGCTTGAGCAGGTGGTTGCGCGCGGCCACCTCGACGATGGTGGTGAGGTTGCGTCCGGGCCGGACGGGCACGACCAAAAGCGGCACCTCCACGTCCAGCACCCGGTACTTCTGTTCCTCCACGCCCAGCCGGTCGTACTCGACCTTGTCGTCCCACTCCACCAGCTCGACCACCATCTCGACCTTCTTGCGCTCGCGCACCGCTGAGACGCCGAAGAGGTCCTTGATGTTGATGATGCCGATGCCGCGGATCTCCATGTGGTGCTTGATGATCTCGGAGCCGCTGCCGTAGACGGAGCCGCCCGACCTCCGCTTCAGGTCGACGATGTCGTCCGCCACCAGCCGGTGCCCGCGCGTGACCAGGTCCAGGGCCAGCTCGCTCTTGCCGATCCCGCTCTTGCCGAGGATGAGCACGCCCACCCCGATCACGTCGATCAAGACGCCATGCACCGAGGTGCTGGCGGTCAGCGCCTCCTGGAGAAAGCGCTCGATGTTGTCGATGAAGGCGGAAGAGAGGTGGCTCGAGCGCAGCAGGGGGACGCGGGCGTCGGTGGCCTCGCGCTTCATCCAGTCCTCGACCGGCAGGTTCTTGGTCACCACCAGGCACGCGATCGGAAGCTGGAAGAGGTTGCGGACGCGCTTGAGCGCCTCGTCGTGGCGCAGGGTGGCAAGGTAGCTGATCTCGGTGTTGCCGAAGACCTGGAGCCGGTCCTTGTGGATGTGCTCGGTGAAGCCGCTCAGCGCCAGGCCCGGCTTCTGGATCCGGGAGCTGACGATGCGCCGGTCGAGCCCGCTCTCCCCGGCCAAGAGCTCCACGCGGAGGTCGAAGTCGCGGTCCTTGACGATCTGCTCGATCTTGATCGAGTCCATCCGCCGCCAGCGTAACAGACGGCGCTTCCGCTCTCTACTCCTTGAACAGCTGCGGATACCAGCGGAAGGTGCAGGCCGCCCCGGAGACGTCCTGCTCGACCAGGGTGCCGTCGCGGCCGATCACCACCCGCGACCTCTCCAGCTCCGGCGTGGTCACCTCGCCGCACTTGATCCCTCTCTGGCTGCGCCCGCGACCCGTGCCAGCGAAGTCTTAATACTTGGCGTCCTCTTCCGAAATCAGCCTGAAGATCGCCGGGGCCCCCTCGGCACTGAGGATCGCCTGCCGGAACTGGGGCTGCTTGAACAGCCGCGAGATCCGCGCCAGCGCCTTGAGGTGCAGCCCGGCGGAGTTGTCCGGCGCGAAGAGCACGAAGAAGAGGTAGGTGGGCCTGCTGTCGATGGCCGCGAAGTCCACCCCGCCCCGCTTCCGCCCGAACGCCGCCAGCAGGCCTGGGATGCCGGCGAGCTTCCCGTGGGGGATGGCCACTCCCTCGCCGATCCCGGTGGAGCCGAGCTTCTCCCGCTCGAGCAGGGTCTCTGCCAGCTTGCCCGCCGAGAGCGAGGGATAGGCCCGGGCCAACCCACTGGAGAGCTCGCGCACCACGCCTTCCTTGTCGGCGGCGGCGAGGGCCGGGAAGACGAGATCCTCGCGCAGGAACTCGGCGATGCGCATCGGAGCCGAGCTTACTTCACTTCGCGGCCGCGTGCTGCCGGAGAACGCTCTCACCGCCGGGGGCGATCAACCCGAAGTTGCCGTCCCGCCGCCGGTAGATCACGTTCACGTCCGAGCTCTCCGGCCGGGTGAAGACGAGGAAGTCGTTGTTGAGCAGGTCCATCTGCATCAGCGCTTCCTCGACGCTCATGGGCTTGGCGAGGAACTCGTCGCGGCGGATGACCTCGGGCTGGATTCCGTCGAGCTCCTCCCGGGCGGAGAAGATCTCGTAGCGCACGCGCACGGGTCCGCTCTGGTGGATGTGCGTGGGGCGGTGGTTCTTCAGCCGCTCCTTGTGCTTCTTCAGCTGCCGCTCGATCTTGTCGATAGCGATGTCGATGGACGCGTACATGTCCTCCGACTTGTCCTTGCCTCGGACGTGGAAATGCCCGGCGTGCAGGTTGATCTCCGCCTGGTGCAGATAGCGTTCGAGAGAGAGCGTGACGTGGGCCTCGGTCACCTTGTCCAGATACTTGTCGACCACCCTGGCGAGCTTGTCGTGCACGTGGTTCCGCAGTGCATCGGTGGCGAACATGTTCCGGAAGGTGATGTTGACCTGCATGGAGCTACCCCCAAGGCTGTTCCCGGTACCAGCTCAAAGCCGTGAGCCCCTGGCGCGCCTTCGGCGCGGGTGGCTCAGAAAAATCTCTTCCGCTTGCTCGACGGCAGGATTCCCAGCACCTCCCTGTACTTCGCGACGGTGCGTCGCGCGATGTCCACGTTCTGCGACCGCAAGATCTCCACGATCCTCTGATCGCTGTACGGCTTGTCGCCAGGCTCTGAGGCGACGATCTGCTTGATCTGGTTCTTCACCGCCTCCGAGGCGATGTCGTCCCCTCCGTTGGCCCGGGCGATCGAGGAGTTGAAGAAGAACTTCAGCTCGTAGATCCCCTGCGGCGTGTGCACGTACTTGTTGGTGGTGACGCGCGAGACCGTGCTCTCGTGCATCCCGATGTCCTCGGCCACGTCCCGCAGGATCAGCGGCTTGAGGTGCGCGATCCCCTTGTCGAGGAACTCGCGCTGGAACTTGATGATCGAGTCGGTGACCTTGACGATGGTGCGCTGCCGCTGGTGGATGGAGCGGATCAGCCAGACCGCGGAGCGCAGCTTCTCCTGGATGTACTCCTTGCTCTGCTGGCTGGCGCCGTTCTTCAGCGCGTTCCGGTAGTGCTGCGAGATGCGCAGCTTGGAGAGGCCGTCGTCGTTCAGGACGGTGACGTACTGGTCGCCGATCTTGTGGATGTAGACGTCGGGCGTGATGTACTGCGGCTCCTCGCCCGAGTAGTTGCGGCCCGGCTTGGGGTCGAGACGGCCCAGAAGCTTGATGGCCGCGACCACCTCATCCAGCGAGACGCCCAGCTCGCGGGCGATGGCCTGGTACTTCTTCGACTCGACGTTCTTGAGGTGCTTGCGGATGATCGAGGGCAGCAGCTCGGCGTCCGGATCGTCCTTGCCCTCGCCCTCGGTGGTGTAGTGCTTGGCCTGGACCAGCAGGCACTCGCGCAGGTCGCGAGCGGCGCAGCCCACCGGGTCGAACCGCTGGATCCTCTTCAGCACCTTGTCCGCGGTGGCCGCCGATACGCCCGCCTCGAGGGCCAGCATCAGCAGCGGGTCGCCTTCGGACTTCGGCTTCTTCGGCTCCTGCTCCCGGCGCAGCGCCTCCAGCGCCTCGGGCGCGACCGCGGGCACCTCCACCGGCTTCTCGGGATCGACCGGCTGGGGCTCCGCCTCGAACGCCGGCATGTCGGGCTGCAGGTCCGGGTCGACCACCAGGTAGCCGTCGCGGTTCAGGTTGCCGATGATCAGCGCGCCGATCCGCTCCTCCTGCTCGGTCAGTCCCGCCATCCGCAGCTGCTCCATCAGCCGCTCGGAGAGCCCCTGCGCCCGCGTGAGCGTGCTCTCGATCGAGGGCAGATCCTCGGAGTTGAAGCCGCCGCCGGACGGTGCGGTGTGCTGCGTCTGGTAATTGTCGAGGTACCGCTCCCAATCGATGTCCTCGCGCTTGATGTCCCCTTCAGCGCTGGCCTTCAGGTCGGGCTGGGCCACCTCCGGCGTCGGAACCGCCAGCTCGCTCGCCTCGATGCTCTCGTTCAGCGTGGAGACCAGCTCCGGCGGGGCCTCGTTCAGCTCGGCCTCGGCGCCCTCCTGCGGCTCCTCCAGAAGCGGGTTCTGCTCCATCTCGGAGCGGATCAGATCGACCAGCTCGAGGCGCGACAGCTGCAGGAGCTTGATCGCCTGCTGCAGTTGGGGAGTCATCACCAGCTGCTGCGACAACCTCAAACTCTGCTTGAGCTCCAACGCCATCCCGTCACCCTCCCTTACTCTAGCCTGAAGCGCTCGCCGAGGTACACGGCGCGCGCCCGCTCCGACGCCACGATCTGGGCGGGCGTCCCCGATTCCAGGAGCTTCCCCTCGACCAGCAGCACCGCGCGGTCGCAGATCCCCAGGGTCTCCCGCACCGCGTGATCGGTGATCAGGATCCCGAGCCCCCTCTCGCGGAGCTTCTGGATCAGGCGCTGCAGGTCGTGCACGGCGATCGGATCGATTCCCGCGAAAGGTTCGTCGAAGAGCATGAACCGGGGGTCCGACAACAAGGACCGTGCGATCTCCGCCCTCCGTCGCTCTCCGCCCGAGAGCGTCTCGCCGCGGGCGTCCGCCACCCGCATGAGGTCGAACTCGGTGAGGAGCTCGTCGACCCTGGCGTCCTGCTCCTTCTGCTGGAGGTCGAACCCCTCCAGCACCAGCCGGAAGTTCTGGCGCACGGTCAGCTTGCGGAAGATGGAGGCCTCCTGCGGCAGGTAGCCGATGCCCATCCGCGCCCGCTCGTGCAGCGGCAGCCCCGAGAGATCGCGATCGCCGAGCCGCACCTCGCCCTGGTCCGGCACCAGCAGGCCGACCACGCAGTGGAAGCTCGTGGTCTTGCCCGCTCCGTTGGGCCCGAGCAGACCCACCACTTCGCCCGGCTGCACGGAGAAGGACACGCCGTCCACCACGCGGCGGCCGCGGAAGCTCTTGCTCAACCCGTTGGCGCGGAGCGCGGTCACGGCACGCCTTTCTCGCCCTTGTGGAGCTCGGGGCGCAGCCGTCCGCGGGCGCGCTCGACGCGCACTTCCTTCGAGTCGAGCGCCAGATCGATCCGGTCGCCGGTGAGCACGTCGCCCTGGTCGTAGAGCTTCGGATCCCCGACCAGCACCAGCGTCCGCGCCCGGGCGTCGTAGTCGGCGCTTTCGCCGGTGGCGCGGCGGTCTCCCTGGCGCACGTCCACCCCACCCCGCAGCTCGAGGCGGGTGAGCTGGCCGTCGGCGTCGTAGCGCGCCTCCATGCGGGGGCTGCGCGCCACCGCGTCGCCCCGGCGCACCACCACGTCGTCCTTGAAGCGCGCCAGCCGCCGGGCCTGCAGCAGGACCAGGTGCTCGGCCTCCACCTTCACCGGCGTGGGGCGGGCGCCGCCCTCCTCCGAGAGCGAGCGCCGCAAGACCAGCCGGGGACGGATCACGTCCACGTCCTCGCTGTCCAGCCGCAGCAGGATCCGATCGCCGGAGAGCATCTCGGAACCGTCGCGGACCACCGGGGGGGAATCGGGCGTCCCGGTCAGGACCAGCGTCTGCGCCGGCACGTCCAAGACAGCCTGCTCGCCGTCCGCGGTCCGCGAGCCGCGCTCGACGTGGACCTTGCCCTGGACCACGAAACGCTCGATGGTCTGGCCGCCCACGGCCGCCTGGGCCTTGCCGCGCCCCCGCGTCTTCGGGGAGGGTTGCTCCTTGGCGTATTCGGCCACGGCGTGCTGCCCGGTCACGTTCAAGCCGCCTCGCGCGAGTTGGACGTCCCCGTCGAGGACAACCCGGCGCTCCTGCGGCTCGATGCGCATGTCGCGGGCCCTGAAATCGAGCGGTCCTTGCGGCAGCGCGGCCGCGGCGAAGAGGAGGATCGCGATCATCTGCGCGCCTCCATCTGGAGCTGGCCGCGCACGCCCTGGGTGAGCTGGATGGCGCTGCCGTCGGTCCGCGCCGACAGGCCGTTTCCGTCGACCTGGTAGCCCGGACCCCGCACCGCGACCGGAACGTTGTTGTGCAGCAGGTCGCCGTCGCACTGCACCCGCTCGGTCACTGCGACGTCGCCGCGCGTGGTGTCCACCCGGACGCCGCCGGAAGCCACGCCGCGGCGGTTGGGAACCTCCCCTTCGATCTCCTTGGCCACGAACCGGACCGTGCCGAACTGGGCGAGGCCGCTGCCGGGCAGCGGGTACACCATGCCGCCCCCGTGCGACGCCTGCACTCGCCCGCCCGCCCGCCGGTAGTCGACCCTATCGGCGGTGCCGCGCGCCACGACCTGCCCTTCGGACAGGCGGGCAAACGCCACCCCCTGTAAGGACAGGTCAGGAGGATCCAGAGGTACGGAAAAGGCGGATACCGTTGGGCTTCCGGAGTTCCCGCAGCCGTTCAGCAGACCGAGCGCGAGTACTCCCAGGACGGCGCTGACGGTCTGGCTTCCCATTTGCAGGGAAAGGCTATCACCGGGTCCGGCCGCTGTCGAGGCGCTCTAGCGTGTTTTTCTGTTCGGTCCCAAACTGGCTTTCCCCTGCAATATCCGATGGCTGGGTGCGCCAACGGGGGTGCATCCAGACCCACTGCTCGGGCCGCTCGCGGACTACGTCCTCGATGCATCGGGTAGCCGCCGCGGTGAGCGCGAGGGAGTCGCGCTCGCGGTCGCCGGTGCGCGGTGCATCAATGGGCCGCACCACTATCCGATGCATGCCGCGCGCCACGCGATGGGCGCAGGAGAAGATCATCGGAGCGCCCAGGCGCGCGGCGAGGTCGCCGGCGGCACGCGGCGTGAATGCGAGCCTTCCGAAAAAGGGCACGAAGTGGCCCGCCACGCGCGTGTCCTGATCGATCAGGACCCCGAGGATCCCCTTCTCGCCCCGCAGATAGCGGAGGATCTCGCGCGCCGACATCGGCGTTCCCCGCCAGAAGACGCGAAGGCCGGCCCGGTCCCGCGTGCTCTGCAAGAGCGCGGTGATGCGCGAGTCGTGCGACTCCTTGGCCACCGTGGCGCAGGGTAGTCCGACCGCGGAGATCCGCTTGGCGAACAGCTCCCAGGCGCCGATGTGGCCGGTGACCACGATGACGCCCTTGCCCTGCGCATGCGCGGCCCGCAGCGTCGCCTCGTCCCGCGGGTCCAGGGCGACCAACTCCCGGACGTCCAGCCGGTCAATCCGCGCCGTCTCGAGCGCGGCCCGGCCCAGGTTCGCGAAGCTCGCGCGGCCGATGCGGTCGCGCTCCCGCTGCGTCTTCTCCGGGAACGCGATCCGGAGATGCTCCTGTGCGAGCCGCCGCTGGCGGGGCACCAGGTACCAGGCGAGCCACCCGAGGGCGCCACCGGCCCGGAGCGGCAGGACCCGGAGCAGCGGCAGCGAGGCCAGAAGAGCCCGGACCCGCACCTCCCTCCGCACCCGCTTCCCGGCCCCGGCCCCGAAAAAAAAATTATTTTTATTTTTTTTCTGCCCCGGGGCCATCGTCACTCCTGGGGGGCCGGGTTGGGTACGTCATCCGGCGGAGGCCAGCCGACCTTCGCGTCCAACAGGACCTCGCAGAGCTCGCGGACCGCCCCCCGTCCCGCCTTCCGGCTCGAGACCCAGAGCACCTCCTCGAGGACCTCGGGGGCGGCGTCCCGGGGGGCGCAGGAGAAACCCACCTTGCGCAGCGCCGGGAGGTCGTTGACGTCATCGCCCATGTAGGCGGTCTCCCGCAGCGGCACGCCGAGGTCGGCGGCGATCTTCTCAATCGCCTGGCCCTTGGCGCGGCTCCCGCCCACCACGTGGTCGATCGACAGCTCCTGGCAGCGCTGCTGGACCAGGTCGGGGCGGCGGCCGGTGAGAACCGCCAGCTTCACGCCGCCGTACATCGTGAGCAGGCGCAGCCCGTGGCCGTCCCGCACGTCGAACGCCTTGAGCGCCTCGCCGTCCTTTCCATAGTAGAGGCGCCCGTCGGTCATCGTGCCGTCCACGTCCAGCACCACCAGCCGGATGGCCTTGAGGAGCGAGCGGGAGGGGCGCCGGGCCATCAGCCGCCGAGCGCGGAGCGGATCCGGAGGACGTCGGCCAGGAGCGCCTCCCAGGCCGGGAAGGTGAGCGAGTTGGGCCCGTCGCTGAGCGCGCGGTCGGGGTCCTCGTGCACCTCGCAGAAGAGCGCGTCGATCCCCACCGCGGCCGCCGCCCGCGCCAGCGCCGGCGCAAGCGATCGATCCCCGCCCGAGGAGGTGCCCTGTGAACCGGGGCGCTGGACCGAGTGGGTCGCGTCGAAGCAGACCGGCGCATACTGCCGCATCGTCAACAGCGATCGCATGTCGACGATCAGGTTGTGGTAGCCGAAGGACGCGCCCCGCTCGGTGAGCAGCACCTGCTCGCAGCCTCCCTCGCGCAGCTTTTCCACCGCGTTCTTCATGTCCTCGGGGGCGAGGAACTGGCCCTTCTTCACGTTGACCGCGCGGCCGGTCCGGGCGGCGGCGACCAACAGATCGGTCTGCCGGCTCAGGAACGCTGGGATCTGCAGGACGTCCACGACCTCGGCCGCCTGCGCACATTGGGAGGTCTCGTGGACGTCCGTGAGCACTGGCAGCCCGACTTCCTGCTTGACCCGCGCCAGGATGCGCAGCCCCTCGACCAGGCCCGGCCCCCGGAACGATTTCGCGCTGCTCCGATTTGCCTTGTCGAAGCTGGACTTGAAGACGGCCGGCACCCCGTGCCGCTGCCCCGCCTCGGCCACCTTGCGCGCGTGCCGCAGGGTGAACTCCTCGCCCTCGATCACGCAAGGGCCCGCGATCAGGAGAAGCTGGCCGCCGCCGAATCTCACGCCTTCGCCACCGGCGCGCCGGACGGCAGGACGATCTCCTGCGCCGCCGCCGCGTGCGCCGCCTGGGGCGCCGGGATGCCCTTGCGGGCGCGTTGCTCGAGCGCCGCCTTGACGAAGCCGGCGAAGAGCGGGTGCGGCTGGAAGGGCTTGCTCTGGAACTCGGGGTGGTACTGGCAGCCGATGAAGTGCGGGTGCCCCGCGAGCTCGATCACCTCGACCAGCCCGAGCTGCTCGTTGACGCCCGAGGCGATCATGCCCTTCTCCTCGAGCTGGGCCCGGTAAGCGTTGTTGATCTCGTAGCGGTGGCGGTGGCGCTCGCTGATCTCCTGGCGGCCGTACAGCTTCGACGACAGCGAGCCCGGCTTGAGCGTGCAGGGATAGGCGCCCAGCCGCATGGTCCCGCCCTTGGCGGTGACCTGCTTCTGCTCGGCCATCAGCGAGACCACCGGGTGCGGGGTGGTCTCGTCCAACTCGATGGAGTTGGCCTTCTCCAGCCCGCAGACGTTGCGGGCGAACTCGATGGCCGCCATCTGCAGGCCGAGGCAGATCCCGAAGAACGGCACCTTGCGCTCCCGCGCGTACCGGACCGCGGCGATCTTGCCCTCGGTGCCGCGCACCCCGAACCCGCCGGGGACCAGGATGGCATCCGCGTGCTGGAGCAGGGTATCCGCGCCGAGCTGCTCGATCTGCGTGGAGTCGATGTAGTCCAGCGAGACGCGGCAGTCGTTGGCGATCCCGCCGTGCACCAGCGCCTCGTTCAGGGACTTGTACGACTCGGTCAGGTCGACGTACTTGCCGACCACCGCGATCCGCACTTCGCGAGAGGGCTCCTTGACCGCCTTGACGATCTTCTCCCACTTGTCCAGCCGGGGCGCCCGGCTCCAGATGTTCAGGAGCTCCGCCACGCGGTCGTCGAGACCCTCTTCGTGCAGCGCCAGAGGCAGCTCGTAGATGGTCTGCACGTCGGCGGCGGTGAAGACCGACCCGGGCTCCACCGAGCAGAAGAGCGCGATCTTGTCCTTGATCTCCTTGGAGAGCGGCCGGTCGGTGCGGCAGAGAAGGATGTCGGGCTGGATGCCGATCTCGCGCAGCTTCATCACCGAGTGCTGCGTGGGCTTGGTCTTCACCTCGTGCGCGGTGGAGATGTACGGCACCAGCGTGAGGTGGATGTAGATCGCGTTCTCGCTGCCCACGTCGTACTTCATCTGCCGGATGGCCTCGAGGAACGGCAGGGACTCGATGTCGCCCACCGTGCCGCCCACCTCGACGATCACGATGTCGTTCTCCGCCGCGGTGGAGAAGATGAAGCGCTTGATCTCGTCGGTGATGTGGGGAATCACCTGCACGGTCTTTCCCAGGTACTCGCCCTGGCGCTCCTTGTTGATCACGTTCGAGTAGATGCGCCCGGTGGTCACGTTGTTGTTGCGCGACATCTTCGCCGTGCTGAACCTCTCGTAGTGGCCCAGGTCGAGGTCGGTCTCGCCGCCGTCGTCGGTGACGTAGACCTCGCCGTGCTGGAACGGGCTCATCGTTCCCGGGTCCACGTTGATGTACGGATCGAGCTTGAGGTGGGTGATCTTCAGCCCGCGGTTCTCGAGGAGGGCGCCGAGCGATGCCGAGGAGAGCCCCTTGCCGAGCGACGAGACCACGCCGCCGGTGACGAAGATGTACTTGGTCCGCTTGCCCCGGCCAGGGTCGCTGCGGCGCTCGGTCCGGAACGCGCTCATCGGTGCCTCCCTTGGTCTGTGGCGAACAACCGTCGCACCCGCTCCAGATCTTCCGGAGTATCCACCGCGACGGACTGGAAATTGCCCACGGCGACTTGAATGGGAATCCCGTGGAAGAGGGCGCGAAGCTGCTCGAGCCCTTCGGCGCGCTCCAGAGGCGTCTCGGGCAGCCGAGCGAACTGCTGCAGCGTCTCCGCCGTGAAGCCGTAGATGCCGACGTGGGCCAGCGGCGGCAGCGCCCCGGTCTCGCGCGGGTGTGGGATCAGCGACCGGGAGAAGTAGAGCGCCCGGCCGCGCGCGTCGAGCACCACCTTCACGACCTGGGGCAGCGCCGCCTCGAAAGGCTCGAGCGGACGGGCCAGCGTGGCCATCCGGGCGCCGTCGCGCACCAGGCGGGCCACCTGCGCGATCGCCTCCGGATCGATCAGGGGCTCGTCCCCCTGGACGTTGAGGTAGCCGTCGGCAGGCAGGTCCCGGGCGGCCTGGGCGATCCGCTCGGTGCCGTTGCGACAGGCGGGATCCGTCATCAGGGCGCGGAAGCCGGCAGACTGGACGGCCGCGGCGATGCGCGCGTCGTCGGTCGCCACCGCGACCTGATCGATGCCCTTCGCGCGCGAAGCGCGCTCCGCGACGCGGACGACCATCGGCGCCCCGCCGATGTCGGCGAGAGGCTTTCCGGGCAATCGCTGGGCGGAGTAGCGCGCGGGAATCAGGGCTGCGAGGCGCACGTCGCGTTGTAACGCCGGCAGGCCGGCCGCTGCAACCGGAACGTGCTATCCCCTCTTCCGCATGGGCGTTCTCGACGACATCCGCCGCGCCGCGTTCGAGCTGCGCGAGACCGACCCGAAGGAGGCGGTGAAGATCCTCCGGCGCGCCGCGCAGCAGGGCGGCGAGGCGGAGGTCCTGGCCCGCGGAGCGCTGGGCGAGATCTACCTCGACGAGTTCGGCGATCTGGACGGCGCCGAGCACGAGTTCCGCCGCGTCCTGCAGCTGGCCCCCGGGCTCACCGCCGCGGAGATCGGCCTCGCGCGGACGCGCCGGGAGGCCGGCGACGTGAAGGGGGCGGAGATCGCCTTCCTGCGCGCCCTCGACGGCCTCTCCCGGGACATCCAGGGCTTCCGCGAGGCGGACAAGCTGCCGGACGGCGCGGAGGAGGTGCTGCTGACCCTGCTGGAGACCGCGGTCGAGCTGGCCGAGCTGCGCAAGGGCCCGGTGCCGCTCGACGAGGACCTGCTCACCTGGGCGGCCGCGCGGAAGCTGTTCGACGACGGCGAGGACCGCGACGACTGGGTGCGCTTCCACGCCCTCTGGACCAGGCTGCGGATCCTCACCGGCCGTCCGGAAGAGGCCGTGACGGCGCTGCGCGAAGCCGAGCGGCGGGGAGAGCTTCCGGCGGAGGACGCGAAGGAGCTGCTGCGCCTGGCCCTGAAGGAGCTGGGCGCGACGCCGGTGGTGACCCTGGGCAACACAAAAGCATAGGCGCAGAGCCGGGAGGCGCGGCAGCGCCTACCGCTCGCGGGCCCACAGCTCGAGGCAGAGCAGCGCCCACGCCTGCCGCGGATTCCCTCTCGGCGCCAGCGACTGCGAAAGGGCGCGATCGATCGCGCGCGGGTCGAGCAGCGTCCGGACTCGCGCCGTCGGCGCCCGCACCAGATCGTGCAGCATCTGCCGCAGCGGCCCCCGCAGCCACGCGCCCACCGGGACCGAAGGCGAGCGCGGGGGCCGGGTGAGGACTTCGCGCGGCAGCAGATCGGCGACCGCCTCGCGCAGCAGACGGCGCACGTGCAGCCGGTCGAGCTTCTCCTGCCACGGAGGCGGCACCACCGCCTTCGCCAGGTCGACGTCCACGAACGGCGTGCGGACCTCGCGCCCGCCCGCCGCGAGGTCGAGCCGGAACATGACGTCGTCCGGCAGCGAGACCTCGAAGTCGAACGCCAGCGCCGCGTCGAGCCCCGTCAGGTTCTCCGCGCTCGCACCCCGCGCGGTCCGGGCGGCGACGCCCAGGAGGGCTGCCCGCTCGTCGCGCGTGAAGATCTCGATCATCGCGCGCGCCCGCTCTGCCCCGGTGGTGCGCAGCGTCACCGCGGCGCGATGCAGCGTGCCGCGATGGCGGGCGGGCGCGACCTTGCGCAACAGCTCGGCGGCGCTCGCCGCCGACCGGAGCTCGGGGATCCGGGCGGCGCGCAGATAGCGCAGGTGTCCCGCGAAGAGCTCATCGGCGCCGTCGCCGGTCAGCACCGGCCCGCGCATCTCGCGCAACAGGGCGGCCATCGCGAGCAGAGCCGGGTCGGCGAACGGCTCCCCTGCCTCGGCGATCAGGGCGGGCAGCTCCTCCGCGGGCCGATGCGTGATGCGCAGCTCGTGGTGATCGGACCGGAAGCGGGTCGCGATCTTCCGGGCAAGCTCCAGCTCCTCCTCACTCCCCGCCGCGTACGTGCGGACCTTGCCGGAGAGCCGCGTCATCAGCGCCACCAGCGCGCTGGAGTCGAGGCCGCCCGAGAGCATGGTGGCGGGCTCCCCGGCGAGCCGGCGGCGCACCGCCTCTTCGAGTCGGGCCCGGACCACGATGCGCGAGGGAGGCCGGCCCGATCCGGGCACCGGCATCTCGAACCAGCGCTTCAGCTCGACGCCCTTCTTGCCGAACCGGAGCAAGTGCCCAGGGGGCAGCTTGCGGACGCCGCTCCAGGGAGTCCCCGGCGAAGGGATGTACCCGAGCTCCAGGTAGTCCGAGAGCGCGTCCCGATCGAGCTGTCCGCGCGGCGCCCCTTTCGGGACGCGGCTCCCGAACCAGAGCTGGGTTCCCGAGACGCAGTAATAGAGCGGCCGCGCCCCGAGCGCGTCCCGCGCCAGCACCGCCCTCTGGTTGGACTCGTCCCAGGCGGCAAGGGCGAACGCGCCGTGCACGCGCGGCAGCGCGTCCTCGCCGTGCTCGCGAAAGAGCCTCCGCACCTCCTCGCGGTCGGGCTCGCCGGTGATCGCCAGACCCTCGGGAAACCCGCTGGCGAGATCGATCCGTCCGTTCACGCGCTCGGGCCTTCGGGATGGCGCGGGCGCGGGCGAGCGCGCCGGTCGGACGGGCTCCAGCGCCGCTCGTCGCCAGGCTTGTGCAGCCGCCCGGTCATCCCGTGCAGCGGCAGACAAGCGCCGCAGCGGGGACAAGTCTGCACCCTGAGGTTGCGCACCATGCGCCCGCAAGCATCGCAGAAGCGCGTCAGGTACAGGTATCCGACGGTGACGATCGCCACCGCCAGGACCAACGCGACCTTGAACCCGACGGACGCCCGCAACAGCAGCCCGCGCTGCGCCGCCACGCCCACCAGGAGGCCGGCGAGCGCGAGCAGGGTGACCCGCAAGAGGAGCCGCTTGAGCCCGCCCCGCGCGCGGCCGCGCGCCAGGAACCAGAGCCAGAGGGCCGCCAGGACAGCGGCGGGCACGATCCAGATCGCCTGCACGGGCCCCGTTTAGGCCCGGTTCGTCGCGAACGCAAATCTTCAGAAGAGCCGCGACCGCAACCGCCGCAACCGCAAAAGCCTCCGCCTCGCCCTCCGCTTCATCCCCGCCCTCCCCCGCCGTCGCGGAACCGCACCAGGACGTCCGCCACCCGCCCGGCCGCCCGCCCGTCCCAGAGCTCCGGAATCCCGCCCGGCTTGGCCCGGCCTGCCAGCACCTCGCGGGCCGCGGCCACCGCCTTCGCCGGATCGGTTCCCACCAGCTGGTTGGTGCCCACGTCCACGGTGACCGGACGCTCGGTGTTCTCGCGCAGGGTCAGGCACGGCACGCCCAGCGCGGTGGTCTCCTCCTGGATGCCGCCCGAGTCGGTCATCACCAGGCGGGCGTCCGCGGTCAGTGCGAGAAAGTCGAGATACCCGAGCGGCTCCACCAGCTTGAGGCCCTTCGCCTCGAACCCCGCCGGCAGCCGCGCGCGCGTGCGCGGGTGGATCGGGAAGACCAAGGGGACCTGCGCGGCCACCTCGGCCAGCGCCGACATCAGCCGTGAGAGGGCGGCAGGATCGTCGACGTTCGAGGGCCGGTGCAGCGTCGCGAGCGCGTATCCCTTGCGGTCGAGCTCCAGACGCGCATGGATGCGGCTCTCCCGCGCGCGCGGGAGCGCGGCCTGCAGCGAGTCGATCATCACATTGCCGACGAAGTGGACCCGTCTAGGGTCGATGCCCTCCGACTCGAGATTTTCGTCGCCGTCGCGCGAAGGCGTGAACAACAGAGCCGAGAGGCGGTCGGTGAGGACGCGGTTGATCTCCTCCGGCATGGTCCAGTCGCGCGAGCGCAGGCCGGCCTCGATGTGCGCGATCGCGAGCCCCATCTTCGCCGCCACCAGCGCCACCGCGACCGTGCTGTTCACGTCGCCCGCCACCACCACCACGTCGGGCTTCTCGCGGGCGAGCACCGGCTCGATCTCCACCATCACCTTCGCGGTCTGCTGCGCGTGCGAGCCGCTGCCGACGCCCAGGTGCACGTCGGGGTCGGGCATCCCGAGGTCCTGGAAGAACACGTCGGACATCTTCGCGTCGTAGTGCTGGCCGGTGTGGACCAGGATCTGCTGCACGCCGGCCTTCTTGCGCAGCTGCGCCAGGACGGGCGCGACCTTCATGAAATTCGGGCGTGCGCCGACCACGTGGAGGATCTTCACGGGTCATACCGTGCGCATGCCCGGCCGCCCCGTCAACTTGCGTGGTTCTGCAGAGAACGTAGGCTTGCAGTGGTGGCCGACGACGCGCTCATCCATTACGAGGTGGAGCCCAACTACGCGGGCTGGACGCTGGCCGCGTACGTGGCGGAGAAGCTCAAGCGGCCGCTGACGCCCGACCGGCTCGACCGCCTGTTGCGCGGCCGTTCCCTGGTGCACACCGAGCTGGAATTGCTGCCGGAAACCCGCATCTGGACGGGGCTCCGTTTCGCACTGCGCAAGCGCAACCCGGGGGATTCCGGGGAGCCTCCGGAGCTGCCGGTCCTGTACGAGGACGAGGCCCTCCTGGTGGTGGACAAGCCCGCCGGCCTCGCCCTCCACCCGACCGCGCGGTACCACATCACCACCCTGACCTGGGCGCTGCAGAACCGGCACCGCAACGCCGAGGGGCAGAAGCCCGATCCCGCCCACCGGCTCGACCGCGAGACCAGCGGCCTGGTCGCCTGCGGCCGGACCCCGGTGCACACAAGCCGGCTCAAGGCGGCGTTCGCGGCGCGGCAGGTGGAGAAGGCGTACCTCGCCGTGGTGGAGGGAGCTCCTCCGGAGGAGCGGTTCGAGATCTCCCTGCCCCTGGTGGTCGGAGGCGGCCTTGTCAAGGTCAAGGTCCGCGTCGATCCGGCCGGCGCACCGGCGTCGACCGCCTGCGAGGTGCTCCGGCGATACGAGGGATTCACGCTCCTGCGCTGCGTTCCCCGCACCGGGCGACAGCACCAGATCCGCGCGCATCTGCAGGCCGCGAAGCTCCCGCTGGTGGGCGACAAGCTCTACGGCCCTTCCGAGGAGATCTTCCTCCGGCTGGCCGAGAGCGGCGGTTCGCCGGCGCCGCCCGGCATGTTCGACGAGCTGATCACGCCCGAGGAGCGCGCGCGGCTGCGGCTCTGGCGCCACGCGCTGCACGCCAGCGAGCTTTCCCTGCCGCACCCCGTGAGCGGCGAGATCCTGCGCTTCGAGTCGCCGCTGCCGGGGGACATCGCCGGCTTGCTCGCGACCTTCAGGCCGCTCTCGCCGGACGCTCGCTGAAGAACGCCACCACGCCGGCGAGCCCGTCCTGGAGCTGCACCCGGGGCTCGTACCCGAGCACCGCCCGGGCCTTGGAGATGTCCGCCGAGGACTCGCGCAGGTCGCCGGCGCGCGCCGCCTGGTGCTCGATCTCGAGATGCGCGGCGGACGGGCCGATCACGCGCTTGAGCGTGGCGATCAGCTCGACCAGCGAGGAGCTCCTTCCGCTCGCGACGTTGATCACTTCGCGCGGTGCGGCGGGGCTGGTCGCCGCGAGCAGGTTCGCGCGCACCACGTCCGAGACGTGGACGAAGTCCCGGGTCTGCAGGCCGTCGCCGAAGACGATGGGCCGCCGCCCGGCCAACAGCCGCGTGGTGAAGCGCGGGATGGCCGCGGCGTACTCGCTCTTCGGGTCCTGCCGCGGCCCGTAGACGTTGAAGAAGCGCAGGGCCACGCAGGGCAGCCCATACGCGCGCGTGTAGGTCTGCGCATAGAGCTCGCAGGCGATCTTCTGCGCCGCGTAGGGGCTCATCGGCCGCGGGATCAGGTCCTCGCGCTTGGGCTGCTCGGGCCCGTCGCCGTAGGCCGCGCAGGAGCAGGCCAGCACCACCCGCTCGACGCCTGCCTTGCGCGCCATCTGCAGCACGTTCACGGTGCCGCCGACGTTCACCGCGTTGGTGCGCTCCGGCTCGGCCATCGACAGCGGCACCGAAGGGATCGCGGCGAGATGGAAGACCCACTTCGCGCCGGCGAGGGCCTGCTGGACGGCCTTGGGGTCCGCGATGGACCCCTCGATCATCCGGAATCCCGCGTACGTCGACAGGAAGGCCGCGCTCTCCCGCTTGCCGCTGGAGAAGTCGTCCAGCCCCCACACCTCATGTCCCTCGCGGAGCAGAGCCTCGGCCAGGTGGCCGCCGATGAATCCGGCCGCGCCGGTCACGCACGTCTTCGCCATGTCGATCCCCCCAAAAGTCCTACGGACCGCCGTCGGGCAGGGGGAAGGAGAGTCCACACGCCATCCGTCCCTCCGGGGTGATCAGGCTCTGGCAGTCGCAAGCCTGGGAATCGAGCTTGCTCTGGCAGAACTGCTCGTTCTGAGGCTCCACGGAGAAGATGCCCCCTTGATCTCGCGCCCGCTGCTGGCAGTTCGCCCTCGATGTGTCGTCCGGCTGACAGCTGCAGATCTTGTCCGCCAATCGCAGACACGCATTTCCGCAGCCGGCAGCCAGCGTGAGGGTGATCACGCAGGCGAGCAGGAGCAAGGGCGCAAGGCGCTTCATGAGAGCGCGCGATCTAACACAACTGCGCTCCAGCCCGGGATAAAAGAGGGAGATGCGCCACCTGTGGCTGCACGGCTTCGCCAGCGGTCCCACCTCCAGCAAGGGACGGTTCGTGGGCGAGCGCCTGCGTGAGCGCGGGATCGAGCTCGTCATTCCCGACCTCAACGAGCCGGCGTTCTTCGACCTCACGGTCACGCGGATGCTCGAGCGCGTCGACGCGCTCGCCGGCGCGGACCGCGTGGCGCTGTTCGGATCGTCGCTGGGAGGCTTCACCGCCGCGACCTGGGCGGCGCGGCGGCCGGGCCGCGTCGAGGCTTTGGTCCTGCTCGCCCCCGCCTTCGACCTCGCCCCGCGCTGGGCCAGGAGGATGGGCCCCGCCGAGGTGGAGAAGTGGCTGCGCTCGGGCCGCTTTGCGTTCGATCACTACGCCTACGGTCGCAAGGAGGATCTCTCCTCCGCATTCCTCGCGGACGCGCAGGATTACGAGAGCTTCCCGCTGCCGGACTGCCCGGCGCTGGTGATCCAGGGCACCCGGGACGACGTGGTGGATCCGGCGCTGGCGCGCGAATTCACCCGGCGCATGGGCGGCCGCGCCCGGCTGGTCGAGCTGCCCGAGGGCCACGAGCTGACCGCCGACCTCCCCGCGCTCTGGCGGCAGATCGACGGCTTTCTGCAGGCTACGGAGCGCGGCCGACCGCGTAGTACGTGAAGCCCAGCTCGCGCATCCGGGCCGGGTTCCAGATGTTGCGCCCGTCGAAGAGGACCGGCTGCTTCATCGCATCCTTGACGCGCGTGAAGTCGGGCTGCCGGAACTCGTTCCACTCGGTGACCAGGAAGAGCGCGTCCGCGCCCTCGGTCGCGGCGTAAGGGCTCTGCACGAACTGAACCCGGTCGCCGAAGACCCGGCGCGCGTTGTCGATCGCGACCGGATCGTGCGCCGTCACGCTGGCCCCGTCGGCCAGAAGCTCGTCGATCAGCGTGAGCGCGGGGGCGTGCCGCAGATCGTCGGTCTTCGGCTTGAACGCCAGCCCCCAGACGCCGAACTTGCGGCCGCGCAAATCCCCGAAGTGCGCTTTGGCCTTCTGCGCGAGGAGCCGCTTCTGGCGGTCGTTGACGGCGTCGACGGCGGAGAGCAGCGCGAAGTCCATCCCGTGGTTGCGCGCGGTCGCGATCAGCGCCTTCACGTCCTTGGGGAAGCAGCTCCCGCCGTACCCGCACCCGGGGAAGAGGAACTTCTGCCCGATCCGCTCGTCCGCGCCCATCGCCTTGCGCACCGAGTCCACGTCGGCGGCGACCCGCTCGCAGAGCATCGCCACTTCGTTCATGAACGAGATGCGCGCCGCCAGCATCGCGTTGGCCGCGTACTTGGTCAGCTCGGCCGAGCGCGGGTCCATGAAGTAGATGGGGCTCTCGGTGCGCACGAACGGCGCGTACAGCTCGGCCATGATGGCCCGCGCCTTCTCGCTGGAAGTGCCGATCACGATCCGGTCCGGGCGCAAGAAGTCGTCGATCGCGGCGCCCTCCTTGAGGAACTCGGGGTTCGAGACCACGTCGACGGGCACCTTGGCGCGCGCCGAGAACTCCGCCTGCATGCGAGACGCGGTCCCCACCGGGACCGTGCTCTTGTTCACCACCACCGTGTAGCGCTCCGCCGAGCGCGCGATGCGCTCCGCCACCGACATGGCAGCGCGCAGGTCCGCGCTCCCGTCGTCGCGCTCGGGCGTGCCCACCGCGATGAACACGACTTCGCTGGCGCGGACGGCGTCGTCCAGGTCGGTCGAGAAGGTGATCCGCTCCGCCGACAAGTTTTTCTCCAGCAGCTCTTCGAGCCCGGGCTCGTAGATGGGGCTGCGACCCTTGCGCAGCTCGCCGATCTTCTTCTCGTCGATGTCGACGCACACCACCGTGTGGCCCGAGTCCGCGAAGCAGACGCCCGCGACCAGGCCCACGTAGCCCGTACCGACCACCACGATCTTCATGCGCCGCTTTTACCGCGGCTTCGCGGGAACACGCAGGAAAAGCATAGGCGCAGTGTCGCCTTCGGCGACAGCGCCTACTCCACCGTGACCGACTTGGCGAGGTTGCGCGGCTGGTCCACGTCGGTGCCGCGGTGATCGGCGACGTGGTAGCTGAAGAGCTGCGTCGGGATCACCGAGATGATCGGCATCAAGAGCGAGTTCGTCTGCGGCACCGGGATCGAGGCCTCCGCCAGCGTCGGCACCCGGGTGTCGCCCTCGGAGTGGATGGCGATCACGCGCCCCCCGCGCGCGCGCACCTCCTGGATGTTGCCCAGGATCTTCTCGTAGTTCACGCCCGCCTCGTGCTCCGAGTCGCGCGGCGCCAGCACCATCACCGGCATGTTCTCGTCGATCAGCGCGATCGGCCCGTGCTTCATCTCGCCCGCCGCGTACCCCTCAGCGTGGATGTAGGAGATCTCCTTCAGCTTGAGCGCGCCCTCGAGCGCGACCGGGTACTGCGGGCCCCGGCCGAGGAAGAGCAGATCGCGGGCCTGGCTGAACTTGTAGGCCGCCTGCTTGATCACGTCCTCGTACTTGAGCACGCGCTCGACCAGCATCGGCACTTCGTTCAGCGCCTGCAGATGCCGCTGGGCCTGCTCGGCGGAGAGCGTCCCCCGCAGCCGCCCGAGCCGGACCGCCAGCAGGAAGAGGGCCGCGAGCTGGGTGGTGAACGCCTTGGTGGAGGCGACCCCGATCTCCGGCCCGGCGTGCGTGTAGAGCACGTCGTCCGCCTCGCGGGCGATGGCGCTCCCCACCACGTTGCAGATGGCCAGCGCGCGGGCGCCACGGGCCTTCGCCTCGCGGAAGCTGCCCAGCGTGTCGGCGGTCTCGCCGGACTGGGACACCGCGACGCAGAGCGTGTTCTGGTCGAGCAACGGCTCGCGGTAGCGGAACTCGCTGGCCAGGTCCACCTCGACGGGGATCTTCGCCAGCGTCTCGATCATCAGCTTGCCGGTGATCGAGGCGTGCCAGGAGGTGCCGCAGGCGACCACCTGGACCTTGCCCAGCTTCTGCACCAGCTTCGCGTCCAGCTTGCAGCCGTCGAGATAGACGTCGCCTTCCTCCACGCTGGCGCGGCCGCGGATGGTGTCGGTCAGCGCGCGCGCCTGCTCGTGGATCTCTTTGTGCATGAAGTGCTTGTGGCCGTTCTTCTCGGCCATGGTGGGCGTCCAGTCGATGCGCTTGACGCCGCGCGAGAGCTTGTGCCCCGCGCTGTCGGACAGCTCCACGCTCTTCTTGGTGATGACCGCGAAGTCGCCTTCCTCGAGGTAGATGACGTCGCGGGTGTGGGCCAGGATCGCCGGCACGTCGGAAGCGACGAAGTTGCAGTGCTGGCCGAGGCCGACCACCAGCGGGCTGGCGTTCTTGGAGACCACCAGCATGTCGGGGAACTTCTCCGAGACCACCGCCAGCGCGTAGGTGCCCCTGACGTTCCGGAGCGCCGCGCGGACCGCGTCGGGCAGCGCGCGGCCCTTCTCGATCTCCACGTGGATCAGGTGCGCGAAGATCTCCGTATCGGTCTCCGAGCTGAACTTGTGCCCGGACTTGCCCAGCGCCTCCTTCAGCTCGAGGTGGTTCTCGATGATGCCGTTGTGGACCACCGCCACGCCGCCGTACTTGTGCGGGTGCGCGTTCTCGTCGGAGGGCTTGCCGTGCGTGGCCCAGCGGGTGTGGCCGATGCCGGTGAAGCCCTTGGGCATCGACTCGCCCAGCCGCTTCTCCAGATTCGACAGCTTCCCCTTGGCCCGGACCACCGTCAGGCCGCGGTCGCCCAGCACCGCCACGCCGGCCGAATCGTATCCGCGGTATTCCAGCTTGCGCAGGCCGTCGACCAGAAGCCCCGCGCACTCCTCCTCGCCCACGTATCCCACGATGCCGCACATGATTCGTCGCTCTCCTAGTCCTTCTTCGGCGCCTTGCGCGGCGCCTTCTTTTCGACCCAACCCTCGATGTTCCGCTGCTTGCCCGCGCTGACCGCCAGCGCGCCAGGAGGCACGTCCTCGCGGACGGTGGTGCCGCTCCCGACGTACGCGTTCTTGCCGATCTTCACCGGCGCGACCAGCTGCGAGTCGCTGCCGATGAAGGCCCCGTCCTCGATGGTGGTGGCGAGCTTGTTCTTGCCGTCGTAGTTGCAGGTGATGGTCCCGGCGCCCACGTTGCAGCCCTCGCCGATCACCGCGTCCCCCAGGTAGGAGAGGTGGCTGGCCTTGCTGCCCTTGCCCAGCAAGGTCTTCTTCAGCTCCACGAAATTTCCTACCTTCGCCCGCTCGGCAAGCTGTGCACCGGGCCGCAGCCGCGCAAAGGGACCGACCACGGCCCCCGGGCCGATGCGGCTCTCGGTCATGTGCGTGTAGGGCAGGATCTCCGCCCCGTCGGCGATCTCGCTGTCCACGATCACACAGCCCTGGCCGATCCGGACGTTCCGTCCCACCTTGGTCTTCCCGCGCAGCGAGACCATCGGCTCGAGCACGCTGTCCGCGCCCACCTCGATGCCCTCGTCCACGTAGGTGACCGCCGGATCCACCAGCGTCACCCCGTCCTTCATCAGCTGCGCGTTGCGCCGCTCGCGCAGCTGCGCCGCGCTCCTCGCGAGCTGCGCGCGATCGTTGACGCCGGACACTTCGCTCTCCTCCGCCTCGACCGCGACGGCGCGGCCCCTGGCGACGATGTCGGTCAGATAGTACTCGCCTTGAGCGTTGCTGCGATCCACCGCCCGCAGGGCGGAGAAGAGGAACCTCGCGTCCACCAGGTAGATGCTGGCGTTGATCTCGGAGATTCCGCGCTCCTGCGCCGACCCGTCCTTCTCCTCCACGATCCGGGCGACGCTCCCGTCCTCCCGGCGCACGACGCGGCCGTAGCCCTTCGGATCCCTCGCGCGGCAGGTGAGCAGCGCGACGTCGGCGTCCTGCCGGGCCGAGACCAGCTTCTGCAGCGTTTCGGCGCGGATCAGCGGAACGTCGGCGGCGAGGATCAGCACGCTGCCGTCGAAACCGCGCAGCGCCTCCTCCGCGCAGCGCACCGCGTGACCGGTCCCGAGCTGCTCCGCCTGCAGCGCGAAGCGCAGCGGCGCGCCGGCGAACAGGCGGGACAGCTCCTCCTGCACGGTCTCGGCCTGGTGCCCGATCACCACCACCACCGGAGATGCGTCGAGGGCCAGGGCCGCGCGGATGGGGAAGAACGCGATGGGCCTGCCCGCGGCCTGGTGCAGCACCTTCGCCTTCTCCGATTTCATCCGCGTGCCCTTGCCCGCGGCCAGCACGACCGCAGCGATCTTCTGTCCAGCGCTCGACAAGCCTTTCCCCCTGCGCGGTTGTCCTGGTTTGGTAGGCAGTCGAACGCCTGCTGCCAAGTGCATGCCACATGTTACCGTCGATGCGGTGTTCTTCGATCTCCACCTGCACGCGGACGGCATCCCCGACGCCGACCTCGCTACCCTGGCGTATTTCGGGGTGAAAGCGGCGGTCACCTGCGCGCGCGACGCGGGGGCCGGAAGCGCCGCCGATCTGAGGAAGCACTGGGACGAGCTGGTCGGGCTCCAGGTCCGGCGCCTGGAGGTCGCCGGGATCCGGCCGATGGTCGCACTCGCGCTGCACCCCGCGCGGATCCCCTGGCACGGCGTGGACGAACTCCTGGTCCGCCTGCCGCACTACTTCGACGATCCCCGCGTGGTCGCGCTCGGCGAGCTCGGGCTGCAGGAGGGGGGAGAGCGCGAGGAGGAGATCTTCTCGCGCCAGCTGGGGCTCGCGGCGCGCCTGCGCAGGCCGGTGATCGTGCATACGCCGGACAAGGAGAAGGCAGCGCGGACGCGGCGGGTGCTGGCGCTGCTCAGAAGCTCGCCGGTGGAACCCTCGCGCGTGCTGGTCGACCACGTCAGCCCGGAGACGTTCGCTCTGGCCCGAGGAGTGGGGTGCTGGTGCGGGCTCACGCTGCAGCCGGGGCTGTTCGAAGCTGCGACCGCCGCTGCGCTCATCTCCAAGCACGGCGCCGAGCGAATCGTTCTGACGAGCGACATCGGGGAAGGAGCGACTGATCTATTGGCGCTGCCGAAGGCCGATGAAGCCCTCAAGGCGGCGGGGCTGTCGGAAGAGTTGCGGCGCCACGTCTTTTGGGAGGGACCCGAGGCGTTCCTCGAGACGTAAGGGATTGGCTGTTCCGAGCGCCTTCGGCGCTCGCTAGATCGCCCGATTCGGGTCCGGGCGGCCTCAGCGGCAACTGTGAGTCTCCGGCGGACGGCGGAGCCAATCCACCCCTCGATGCTGGATCGGTCAATCCGGACGCCGGAGCGGGCGACCGGCAGACCGCCTTCCTTGGGATCGGCTGCTCGCACTCCGACACCACGGCCGGCTGGATGGCCGTCCTGGCGGTCCTGGCGCTCGCCTCGCGCCGGAGACGACGAGGAACTTGAGCGCAGCCGCGATGCCGGACAGACTGTTGACTGAAGGCCTGCCCGGCCGGTTGCTGTGTGGTACCATGTGGGTGCTGCGCAGGTTGCCAATCGGGAAAGCAAAGGCCGAGCACGCGTGTTCGACAAGCGACCGATGACCGATAAGTTGCGACGCCATCGAGTGCTTTTGATCACCGGAGCAGCGCTCGCGCTGGCTGCCTGCCGCAAGCAGTCTGCCTCCACCGCGCAGCAGACCGCGCCGCTGGTCCAGAAGTCGGCGACCCTGGGCGCCGTCGCCAAGCCGCTCGACGCCCCGCCGGCCGACGAGCGCCCGCAGCCGCAGCCGCCGGTTGCGCCGTGCGTCGCCACTTCGAGCGGGCGCGATCCCGCGCTGCCCGACCTGCTCGAGCAGGCCTCGCGCGACTTCGAGAAGGGCCGTTACGAGGACGCGCTGGAGTGCGCGCGCGAGGCCACGCGAACGGACGGGACCAGCGTGGCGGCGCACCACTTCCGCGGCGCCGCGCTGGCGGAGCTGGGCCACATCGAGGAAGCGCGCACCGCCTACGCGCGCGCGATGGCCATCGATCCCGACGATCCCGAGGTGCTGCGCTCGGCCGCGGACCTGCACGTGCGCCGCCTCGGCTCGCGCGACGACCTCGAGCTGTCGCTGCAGTACGTGAAGCGCGCCCTGCCGCGCGCGCACAAGATCCGCGACCGCTCGCTCCTGAAGGAGCTGCACCTGCTCCAGGCCATGGCGCTGGACGATCTCGGCCGCCCGGCCGACGCGTTGGCCGCCACGAACAAGGCGCTCGAGTACGAGCCGAAGGATCGCGAGGCGCGGAGGGAGAAGGGCGTCGCGCTCTTCGAGCTCTGCCGCTTCGACCAGGCGCGGGTCGAGCTCGGAAGGCTCGCCAACGAGGTCCCGGACGCCTGGGCCGAGCACTACCTGGGGCTGATCGCGGAGCGCGCGCACGACGACGTCGCCGCCGCCGCGCACTTCGCCCGCGCCCACAAGCTGGATCCGGACGCGTTCAAGGCCACCGCCCAGGCGCCGCGGGGCGTCTTCCAGAAGATCGTGCAGGAGGAGCTGGATCGGCTGCCGCCCGCGATCAGGGCCGGGCTGTCGAAGGCGAACTTCGAGGTCAGCGATCTGCCCGAGGTGAGCGACCTGGTCGCGACCGATCCGCCGCTCTCCCCCGGCATCCTCGGGCTGTTCCGGCCGCCGCCGGAGAGCGCCCCCGCCGACGCGAAGCCGACCATCCTCCTCTACCGCCGCAACCTGTCCCGCGCGGCGCACAACGACGACGAGCTGCGCCGCGAGGTGCGCGACACGCTGATGCACGAAGTGGGTCACCTCAACGGGGAGGACGACGAGCAGCTCCGCGATCGCGGGCTGTAGACCCCCATGAAAATGATGGACGTCGGGGAGAAGGATCGCACGTCGCGGATCGCGGTCGCGCGTGCCGAGCTCCGCTGCTCCCGGGAAACGCTGAAGCTCCTCAACGAGGGGAGGCTGGAGAAGGGCGACGCGCTGGCCGCGGCGCGGATCGCCGGCATCATGGCGGCGAAGCGCACGCCGGACCTGCTGCCGCTGTGCCACCCCATCTCGCTGGTGGGAGCGGACGTGGACGTGGCCTGCGACGAGAGCGCCGGGGTGGTGCGGATCGAGGCGCGGGTGCACGCGGTCGAGCGCACCGGCGTGGAGATGGAAGCGCTGACGGCCGCGATGGCGGCGGTGCTGACCCTGTACGACATGGCGAAGCGGCACGATCGCGGGATGGAAGTCGTGTCGGTCCGCTTGGTGCACAAGAGCGGCGGGCGCTCGGGCGTCTGGAACCGGACCGACGAGGCGCCGCAGCCGCGCGCGAACCAGCCGCTGATGCCGCCGAACTCCCGGCGCAAGGCTCATCGGTAGGCGCTGCCGCGCCGCAGGCGCGGCTCAGTGTCCGCTGAGAAACCTCTCCGCGTCGATCGCCGCCATGCACCCCGTCCCCGCGGCCGTGACTGCCTGCCGGTACACCGGATCGGCCGCGTCGCCCGAGGCGAACACGCCCGGCACCGAGGTCTTCGTGGTCCCGTGCTTCACCTTGATGTAGCCGACCTCGTCCATCTCCAGCTGGCCCTTGAAGAGGTCGGTGTTCGGCTGGTGGCCGATGGCGACGAACAGGCCGCCCATCGGGAGCTCGCGCGTCTCCCCGGTCCTCGTGTCGCGCGTGCGCACGCCGCGGACGCCGCTCTGCTTGTCGCCCAGCACCTCGATCACTTCCTGGTTCCAGGCCCAGGCGATCTTGGGGTTGGCCTTCGCCCGGTCTTGCATCACCTTGCTCGCGCGCAGCCAGTCGCGGCGGTGGATGACCGTCACCTTGCTCGCCATCTTGGTGAGGAAAGTCGCCTCCTCCATCGCCGTGTCGCCGCCGCCCACCACGCCCAGCTCCTTGCCGCGGAAGAAGAAACCGTCGCAGGTGGCGCAGGCGGAGACGCCGTGCCCGGAGAGCAGCTTCTCGGAAGGGATGTCGAGCCACTTCGCGGAGGCGCCGGTGGCGATGATCGCCGTCTCGGCGAGCATCTCCTTGCCGCTGTCGCCTACCACGTGGAAGGGACGCTTCTGGAAGTTCACCTTGGTGACCATGCCGTCGATGATCTGGGTGCCGAAGCGCTCGGCCTGCGCCCGGAACAGCTCCATCATCTCCGGCCCCAGGATCCCCTTGGGGAACCCGGGGTAGTTCTCCACGTCGGTGGTGATGGTGAGCTGTCCGCCCGGCTGCATGCCGGTGAAGAGCACCGGCTTGAGGTTGGCGCGGGCTGCATAGATGGCCGCGGTGTAACCGGCGGGCCCCGATCCGATGATGACGACCTGCTCCTTCTCCACGCCGATCTCCTTGCCAAAGGGCGCGTAATCTAACCCGGAAAAGGCGCGCCTGCCCGGCGCTTCTGCTAGACTGCCGAGCGCCGAGGTTCCTTGGATCCCGCACAGCTCAAGAAGATTCCGCTGTTTGCCAACCTGACGGCGGACCATCTGGCAAAGGTGGCGAACATCGCCAGCCAGAAGCAGGTGCGCGCCAACGAGAAGATCTTCCACGAGGGCGAGGTCGGGACGGAGATGTACCTGATCGGGTCCGGCAAGGTGCGGATCTCCAAGATGGTGCCGGGCGTGGGTGAAGAGGCGCTCGCCATCCTCGAACCCGGCAGCTATTTCGGCGAGATGGCCCTGATCGACGACACGCCGCGCAGCGCCGACGCGACCGCGCACATGCCCTGCACGCTCTACGTGATCCAGAAGGCGGACCTGGAAGAGCTGATGTTCCTGCACAAGGACCTGGCGTACGAGCTGCTCTGGACCTTCGTGCGCACGCTCTCGGCTCGCCTGCGCGAGACCAACGACAAGATCAAGGCGTTCTTCGCGCTCAGCGCCCGATTCTGAGACCGCCGGCCCGTCTTCGGAGCTCCATTCCGGGACCCTCCGCCCGGAAGCGGCGTGGCATGTGCGCTGCAATCCACCCCCAGCGTGCCGAAGGCGGATCGGATCCTGGGCGAAGGAGCGGCGGGGCTGGCGGATGCGGAGCTGTTGCGCATCGTGCTGGGCGCCCGGGACGATCTGCTGGCCG